>Ga0114971_10002895_pt1 | contig 11723 bp, 8 predicted proteins | sample M_140625_MF_Meta_FD_87320 | JGI IMG/M metagenome (GOLD analysis project Ga0114971, IMG submission 87320) | Freshwater microbial communities from Lake Montjoie, Canada to study carbon cycling - M_140625_MF_MetaG | ecosystem: Environmental > Aquatic > Freshwater > Lake | place: Lake Montjoie... | reverse complement strand
CATCCAATCTTCATCACATTCATCTAAAGCGTATTTCTCGGCTAATTCCGTGACTTTTAAAATTGATTCTGCAATTTGTCTCACGTCTTCGTATCCATATAATGTTTTACCACATTCATTATATTTACCAACTAGTTCAAGTAAATTACGTTTTTGTTCTGGTGTCATTTTTTGAGGTTGTTCACCAAATCCACCAATTCCAGCATTTTCGATTATTGTCTTTAATTTCATATGATATCTATAAATATATACCAAAAAAAGTATTAGTTAAAATATTTTCTGTAATTTTTATGGGAATTGTATATATTATTTTCCATAAATTTTTCTTTACTTTCAAAAGATTCTTCAAATTCTGGATTATCTCTATCACTTCCTCTATGAGGAGTTGTAGGAACATCCTTATCATCCTTGGGTTTTTCGGCATCTTTAGGCTTTTCGGCATCTTTAGGCTTTTCAGCATCTTTAGGCTTTTCAGCATCTTTAGGTTTCTCCACAGTACTTCCCAAAATATCCAAACCTTGTAATGCATTATCTATTATTTTATTTATTTTGACTCCTTTTGGAGATTTATTTACTAACAAATTAGCAAAATCAGCATTAAATAATAATAAATCTTTCAATGAATTTCTGTCATTAACTTTTAAATTCTTAAGTTTCAATTCCATTTCAATTAATTTTGATAAAAATGCTTTGACTAATTTTATATTATCCCCAGTCAAATTTGCTTCTTTTATTGGAACAGGAGCAGCAGGAGCAGCAGCAGGAGCAGCGGGAGCAGCAGGAGCAGCGGTTTTAGGTGATTTATCTTTAGTTTTATCTCTCAGTTCTTGTTTCAAACCAACCGTGACATCAATTAGTATAGGCATAGCTTTATCCAATTGTTGTATAAATAATTTTCTGTCAGCATTTAGTTGAGCCAAATCTTCTTTAACTAATCTATTTTTAATTTCAGCTGGATTACCAATTTTTTTAACAGTTAATCCAGAAGCTTTACTAATTGAATTATTTATGTCATTTAAAAACATTTTTAACTTTCCAAGTTCAAGTGTGTTATTTGCTTTTGCTGTAATTAATGATTTTATTCTTGCAGTTAATTGACCACCTGCAAATGGAGCTGTTTTTTTAAGTATTTCTATTTTCTTTACAATGTTTGGAGCCACTGGTTCTACTCCTGAAGGAGTTGTTTCTGGAGGAGTTGTTGCAGGAGGAGTTGAACTAACTCCATAATATTTCATGTATTCAGCATATAACTCTGGATATTTCTCTTTCAATTTATCTACTTTTGCTTTAGAATCAACAATCTTATCTTTTGTTCTAAATTCTTCAAATGCAGCATCAATTCTCCTTTTTAATTCTGGTGGTATCACAGGTAATTTTCCTGGTTCGGGAATCGGAGTAATTGGCTCTTTTAATTTTTTATCATCGATTTTTATATCAGTTGGAAAAACTACACCTAATTTAGTATTTTTGGTTAATTCAGATTGTAATGCTTCCAATTCACCAACGGCTTTAGCTGCATATGGATTTGCTTTTAATTTTTTTAATATTTCGCCGGTATTATTACCAGTTACTTTAAATTGTTTAGCCAAATCCGTTATATAATTTGTTATTTCTCTTACAATTTTAGTCTTATATGCAATAACTTCGCCAGCCTCTTTTAATAAATTTTTTAATGATATAATCATAAATTGTAATATCCTTTAATCATGGATTTATAAACAGATTCTTTTAACAATGATTCATTTGTAGTAGTTGTACCAACTGAATTAAAAAATGCTTGTTTAACTTCATCAGGTATAACTACGTTAGCATTTTCAGCTTTGCTTAAATATTCTATAGCTTTAAAAGCCGTATCCATATTTTTTTCTTGAATTGCATTAAGAATTCCTTGAACATTGACATCGACAGTACCTAATCCACCAAAATCAGTTTTTGTTGTTGCTAATTTTGTTAATGCATTTTTCATAACTTCAATATAGTTAGATGGAACGGGGACTCTAATATCAGATACATCAACTCCTGCTGATTTTAAAACATTAACTGCATCTGCATACTGTCCTGCTTTTGCTAATTTAATTATTGAAGGCCCATCCATTCCGGCACCTCCGGCCTTCGCCGCTTCCACCACTTTATTTAAAATTGTTCGAAATGTTCCTTGTGCTATATTATAATTATCCACAGATAGTGAATCCATTTGCATTTGTACGCCCATAGGATTTATACCACCTGCATTGTGGGCTACTAATGACAAGTATTCTTTTCCATCTGCTGCTTTTTCATAAAATGAAGAATAACCAGGTTGATTTTGTTTTAATGCTTCCCATAATTTAGGGTCATTTTTAAATAAATCGGGATTAAATGGATGATTTTTTATTTGTTCTGCATAAACACTAGCCATTTCAGGTTTATCAAAATTTACTTCACCTATGCTTTGTGGTGTTCCAGCCGGGGCTTCAGCAGGAACAATGTGTTCAGAATCAGTTGGAGCTGATTGAGATATTTCAGATTTCGCTTTTGCTATAGCCTCGGCTTTTGCTTGTGATGATGTGTCGGATGCAGCTTGTTGTGTAGCATCTGTTGTAGTTTGTGATGATGTGTCGGATGCAGCTTGTTGTGTAGCATCTGTTGTAGTTTGTGTTGCTGCATCTGCTCCGCCCATATGACTTAAATCTAAATGAACTCCTTTTTTAGCTAAAACATCAGCAGCATATTGAGGATATCTAGTATCTTTTCCCGCAAAATATGCTCTCAACCAAGTTCCCACTCTATCTTCCGCTTTAAGTTGTGCACCAGTTGAATCATTCACAGCAAATGCATGAACAAATTTATTAAATTGTTCATCTCCCATCACACTTCTTAATGCGTCTTCAGGCGGTTGACCTGAATACATATTATTTTTTGCCATGGCAAATATATCGGTCATATCATCTTTAGTTGGTATATCTCCTATTTGTTGAGCCGCTTGTTGTGCTGCTGCATCACCACCAACAAAATATGATTTAAATCCTGTCAAGAAATCCCCGTGGTGAAATACTGCCATTATACCTTTTAATAACGAACCAATGAGTATAGTAGAAGCAGTAACAATTAATGCTTTTTTAAATGCTGCACCTAATGTTTCACCTTTGATGTATTTACCATACATAGTTCTTATTATAATACCTAATACCGCTGAAATTATTAATGCTTTACTTGCAGCTACTCCGACAGCAATTAATGCAACTTTTGATAAACTGATAAAAAAACCTACTAATATGTTAGAATATCCCGGATTTTGTTTTGCCAATTGAATCAATTTATCCACGAAACCTTTATCTTCAGCCACTGTTAAATTTGGTTTGATTTTGGCTGCTAACTTTTGCAACAGTTCTGGTACTGCTTTAATTCCACCTTGAATTTTTAAAGATCCTTTAGTAATTAATTCTACTGTTTTGAAAAAAGTAGACACAGCAGCTTGTATGGCTTTTTCATATGCAGTGCTAATAACTTGACCAGCTTTATCCTTTATTGTACCTGCCACCTTGGCAACTCCAGCCGCAGCCTTTGAAGCGACTGCTCCTGCCGCACTTTTACTTGCTTTAATATCAATTCCAGCGAATTTATCAATTGCTTTTAAACCAGTTTCATCGGCAGTGTCAAATTTTTTTATATTATTAAGAGCATCACCAATGGCATTTTTAAAATATTGAGTTCTACTATCAGTACTAGCAGCATTATAACCAGATTTAGCTCTATCCAAATCACCTGTTGTAACAAGTTGTTTACCAAATTCAAGTCCGCCTTTTACTTTGGAAGCTAATTTATCAAGAAATTTTTCATTTAATAATTCTTTTTCATCAAAATCACCATACCGACATTCTACTAACATCAAATCACGAATTAATACATTATTAGCTTCATAAATTTTATAAATAAAATCTGATTCTATTCCCAATTCATTTGAATCTAACGCAGCTTCAACCAATGAACGTTTGTTTTCATTAATTAAAAATTGATTTATTTTAGACTCAAATAATAAAGGTTGTGATTTTACCATATTTATAAATATGAATTAAAATAGTATTATTCACAATTTAATTGATATTTTATACTTCCACAGTCCCAAATTCTATCATATCCATTATTTTTCATATTTTGCCATTCTGATAGATTATTATCAAATTTTTCTAATTTTTTGGATAATGTATGTTTAGCAAAAGCAAATCTATGTCTGCGTATATAATTGGCATTTTTACTAAAATACCAATAATTGGGAGTTCCATCGTTTATTTTAGTGAATCCTATGGTTTCATAGAAGGAATTATGTAAATTGGTATATCTTCTATCTGCATAACTAACTATTTTATTAGGTTTGTGAATTTTTATAAAATGTTGTATTAATTTACTGGCACCTCCTGTTATATTAATACTGGAACATAATCTATATAATTCATATACATTATTTATACGATTATTACCTAATATAACTCTAAGATTACCAAAAGTGGCTACCATTACTAGTTTATCTTTATAATATAATCCATATTGTATAGAACTGTTATCATTACCTTGAATATGATTATTGGTTAAAAACTCTTGACACTCTGTATTATTTACTTGTTTTATTATACAATTTCTAGCATATACCGTGGAATTTTTATGTAGATAATTTTTAATTTTAGATTTGACTATATCTTTTTTTAACATCCACTCATCTTCAAATATGTGAATACAATGAATACCTTTATCTTCACAACATTTAGTTTTATTCAAATGATAATTTTTATCTTTATTACCACCCACTTCTCCATGCCAATATAAACCATCACATTCTATAGCTAATTTTAAGTGTGGTATATAAATATCTATTTCTCTATTTGATATTAACGTCTTACAGTTTAATATTAATAAATTTTCATCTATTAGTGATTTAATATAATCATATATTTCCATTTGGAAATACGAATTACTTTTATAACATTTGGTACATCTTGGTAAATCACCATCTTCTAAACAATCTAAAAATTCTGTATCACATTTGACACACTTAAATTTATACTTTTTATAAAGACCATTATTAATATATTCATCTTTATTGAATAAAGGTATAGCTAAATCTTTTAATCTATTAGTGGTAAATAGACTGTCATAAAAATCACCTCTTCTGGTTTTAACGGTTTTTTGTTTTATATTAACTGATTGTTGAACGTTCTTGACTCCATACTTTTTAAAAACATTATCTTCTTTAACATCTTGTTTTCTTAAATAATAATCTACACCATGATTTTGTAAACAAGTATCTTTCTTTTTATCTTTAATACTATCCAATTTAGAAATATTATCTACTCCATATTTTAATACAACGGATTCAATAGATTTCTTTTTTACTATAGAAGATTGTAAACCATATTCCGTGCCATACTTAATTAAATTAGATTTTTTTATTTTAACTATAGTAGTAGGATTTAATTGGGCACATCTATTTGAACAATTATCTGAATAACCAACCGTAAATGTTTTAAATTTAGTAACATTAGTACATTTGGGATTTTTACATTTTATCAATGTTAGTACATCATTATATAAATGCCATAATCGTTGTGGAAAACTAGGAGTATAAACATTCAAAAAATGAGTGTGTTCAAATATATTATCATATTCTTTTAAATAATCATTTTTTTCAAACCATTCACGATTACATTTTTTGGAACATAATCTACCATCAATTGTCATTAAATTTTTTGTTATCCAATCTTTCATATATTTGCCTTTGATTTTGATTATAATTATCAATCAAGACAAATAAAAACACAATATATTTTAATTATATTGTGTTTATATATTTTAATTTAAGTTATTTAACAAATCTCTAACGATGTTTTCGGTCTTTTCCCATTTGTTTGTAATAGGATTTTTAACCACACCTTCTTGTAAACTTCCTTGACCATCAGGATATAAAAATGCTCCTCTGGTTGAAGGATTACTAACGAAATCAAAAGCAATTAATTCGAAATCATCTTGTACTTCATCAGCACTTTCTCTTACATTCTTTTTGACACTTCCCATACCACGAGAGCTAATACCTAACTTAATACCTGATTTAAATAATTCTTTTAATATGTTACCGCTTGGGGTAGTTAATACTTCGACTGTGCCGACCAAATCATCATTATCCCAATGCATTTCGATGATATTGTGGCTAACATTTTGAAGATTTACCACTTGACTTTCTGGATGGTCTAATTCACCTAAAGCTCTGCGTTCTTTGATAAAATTTTCTTGATATTTACCTGCTTCACGTTGTAATATTTCTCTTGGATAGATTCTACCATTTTGATTTTTGGCATTGGCTCTTTGTAATACTCCTTTTACCGTAAAAGGACCGCCTTTAGACGTGGCTTCATTGATTACATCTCTTGATACTTCAAATGATATAAAATCTACAATTAATTCTTTGTTCATACTATTAAATTCCTTGAGTTACTGTATTTGGTGTTTTTTCTACAGGAGCTACTGTTGGAGCCGTTGTAGGTTTTTGAGTTGGTGATTTTTTTGATTTTGAGACATCAGCAGCACCTAATATTTTGATTTTCATTCCTGTTTCCAAGAAGAATTCTTTATCTTTTTCGTCTTTTAATATGACTACATATCTTTCGTAATAGAAATCGATACTTACACCAGTTACGTTAATTGTATAATCTTTTTTTGGTTGACCGTATCCTTTTGAGGCTCTTATTAATACTTTTTTGCCACCAATTTTTTGCATTAATTTATCTTGAAGATTATTTTTGGCAGTTTCGGTTGATTGAGCTATTCTTTTTTCAAAGTCTGTCACATCAAAACTTGGACTATATTCCGTTGAACTATCTTGTCCTGCGGGTTGAGGTGTGGTTGGAGCAGCTGCTGGCTCAGCAGGTGCGGCTGGTGGTGTTGCTGCGGGAGCTTCAGCTTCCGATAATAATGACTTTAACTTAATCATAAATTTATTGTATTCCTGCTTTTTTAGCTAATGATATTAAATTATCATAGTGTTCCACATCTTTTTCATCTTTTTTCGATGCAGCAATCGCTTTTCTTTTTCTTAAAATATAAACGTCGTCTTTTTTAATGCCACGACTTTTTGGACCTTTGACAACATCTGGAGTTTTTTCTTTGCCAACAGGAACGATGGTTGTTTTTTCTTTTGATTTTTTCTTAGTTTCATCGACACCACCAACGGTTTTATAACCAGGCAAACCAGCAGTTGCAATTTTTTTACCTCTATTACCAAAAGCATCACGACTATTAAAAGAACCTGCAAAACCACTTGTACTAACTTCTTCTATGGATTCATCATGCATTTCTTCCATAGCTTGTTTCACCAATTCTTTAATGGCATTTTTTAATTGGCCAAATATCAATGGTTTTTTTGATTTGTGGTCCATACATTTGCATTTTTTCTCACATTTACATTTTTTCATACAATTTGTGATTTTATTTCTTTTAATAATTCGTATCCTAATAAAATAGCCATTATATGGTTATCTTTGATTCCTCTAATTGGTTTGATGTTTTCGAGTTGTTTAATTGATTCATTAACTTTAATTTTAACTACATCATTATCAATTTTGGGTTTTAATTCGTTTAATTGAGTTTTAATCTTATTAAATTCGTTTAATACAATAGTGGTTAAGTTATTTGTATTGTAGATATTATTGATATATTCTCTTAAAATGTTCTTTTGATTATCATCTAATTCTTTATATTTTTCGTTCATTGAATCTACTAAAATCTTATAGCTAAGAATTCTAATGTCTTCATTTTGTTGTTTATAGAAATTAACTAAATCATCTTCATCTTTTTGTTTGACTTCTTTTTTAGTTTCACATAAGTGTTCACTAATACAGTTTCTGGATTGAACTACTTCGTCGATATCAAATTTATTTTTTGAATTGGATGCATCTTCAAATAATTTATAAATAGATGCATGTACTTTATAATTTTTAATTGGGGATTTCAAGAAATCTTCTATTGGATATGATTCATTGATTTCTTTAACTAAGTTATATTTGTCTTCACTTAATTTTTTATTATTAATTTTTGTACGTTTAGTTAATGCTATATTTATGTATGTATCGGATTGAGAATCATTTTTGGCTTTTTCGTTTAATAAGAAATGATACAATTGCCATTCTTTTCCTAATTCTTTATTTTCAGCGAAATATTTGAATAATATATTTTTTGCTGGTGATACTTCTTTATTTGCTATAATATCGGCGGTAATCTGTTTGGTTAATAATTCAAAGAGAATCCCCGTATTTCTAAATTTTGAATGCTTTAGCTTGCTCATATTTTATTATATTAAATAAATATATAAATTTTTCATTAAAATATTATATTTTATTATATTTCTGTTAATATTTATCATTTATGTTCGATTCGTCTAAAAACGATATATTAGACCCCGTTTTATTTATCTTTTCGTTTAATAAGTCTTTTTTGTCCTTTTCAAAGGTATTTAAGAATACATTCAGTCCCTCTAAATTCATAGAACTATCATTTTTATAGTTTCTACCTGCTGACTCGGTACTATCTCGTGTACTAAATGATGATTTTCCCAAGTAATCTTCTCCAAATGGATAATCCGATGCTTTCTTTTTACCTTTTTGGGAAGGTCTTACATAAGGCTTTTTAACCTTCGAATTGGATTCTGCCACTGGTTCAGCTGGAGTTTCCGCTGGGGTTTCCGCTGGGGTTTCTGCTGGAGCTTCTTCACTTGAGGATTCTGATGACGATTCATCTCCGCCGCCACCAGACGCTTCTTCACCTTCTGGTTTTATCTTATTAAATGGTTTTGCTGGGTCAACACCATCATCTTCAATTTGTTTAAATCTAAACGTTTGTTTAGTATCTTCAACAATATCACCAGCAACTTCAGAAATATCATCACTTGACATATGAAATATGTTATCGTATATCCATTTCTTACTAAATAACTTCTGTTCCATCATGTCTTTGGCAACCCCGACTTTATCACCCCAAGCAGCAATTTTTTCTTTTTCAAATACAACGGAAGGATTGGTCAATTCCAAACTGAAATCTACTAATGATGCGTCTTTATATCCTTGTGAATACAAATGTACAATAGCCATCTTTTGTAATTCACTTACTAAAATTCTTTGAATTCTTAATATAGTCTTGGCAAATCTAACATCTTCTTGTGCCAAAGTGGCTTTACCACTTAAATCCGCATCATATGTTAAAAATGCTTTTGGAATCTTTAATGCTGCCATCATCTTATTTCTAAGATATTCAATGTCATCAATACCAGTAAATTCCATACCCGCGAGAGGTTCAATACTAGTTCCACTATCCCCGCCACGGACAGGCAAATAGAAATCTTCAGCCATGTTCTGAAGATTAAATTTTAAGTTATAATCACCAGTTTTTTCATCAATGTAAGGAGTTTTCTGCATTTTTGCCATTAATTTTTCCATATAGGAATCAATTTCTTGAGGCGGCAAATTACCTACATCAATTTTAAATACACGTTTTTCAGGAGCACGCATAACACGATGGATTAACATGGCGTCTTCCATTAAACTTAATTGTTTCCACACACGTCTACCATTTTCAATCATAGATTTACCATATGGGAGGAAATTACTATCACTCAATAATCTAAAATGAGCCATTTGATAATTTTCCACATTTTCTATCTTACCACCTTCTGGTAAATTAATTTGAAATTTTACATATGCTTTATTATCTAAATTACTATTTTCAATTCTAGTAACATTATAAGCACTCATTGGTTCAACCATGTAAATACCGAATTCTGGAGATATATGTAATTTTAAATAGAAATCGCCATATTTGACCAAGTTTCTAGTCCATGACCACATATTAAATTCAATATTTAATATATCATAAAACAAATTTTCAAGAATTTGTTTGATATTGTCATTCTCGGAGTGAACAGTCAATATAGCTCCTAATTCATTTTTAGTGATACATTCATCAGCATATATGTCTAATGCGGAACTTATGATGGGATCCATGTCCATAGTATCATAATCGCGAAACAATTCAATTCTAGAAGCTTGGTAACTAAGTGAAAAGTCTCTACTATATTGATTAAATGCTGATGTTCTTATTCTATTGAATCTATCACGCAATGTATTTCTGTCTGTAGCATACATTGCTTCATCGGTGTCAACAACTTTTAATTGTTTTCCACCGATATTTCTTACGATAACATCTGTGCTAAATAACTTTTTAAGTCTAGCAAATAACGATCTCTGTTTTAAATTTTGGAATTCTTCTGATGGCATATGTCAATATTAATAAATAGTGGTTAGAATATTATAATAACCAGTTTAAATTCTCCTTTTTAGCATTTGTTTTGGATGTATCAAATGTCCATGATTTTGCGGCTTTATCTCTATGATTTATATCGGCCATAGTTTCACCTTTAATATCACCAGTTTTTTTAATTCCTGTTAATAATACTCTATTAACATCCATAGTTTGTAATCTTAATCTAATAGCAGTGTCTCGTGTCCATAATCCTATACACATACTTATAATTAAATCATCGTTATAACTACGCATTGCCTCTGCTTTACCATTATTCCATATAAAAACACTCAATTCATCTAAAAATCTATTGGACCTTATAGTAACACCTTTTTCACGCATTAAAGTGTCCATTTTAGCTATAGTCAATGGTCTGGTTTTGGTGCTATTGGTAAAACCTGGCACCAAATTTTTATCTTGATGATTTAACTTATTAGTCATTTGTTGTTCTACATCAACATATTGCATGTCGGTGCTACTATAAAACAAATTAACATAATTTCTGTCTATTATTTGTTGTAATACCGCCCATCCATATGAAGCATTTTCAACAATTAATAATGCATTGTTATATTCAGTAGCCACGGAAACCAACATATTACCAAATTCTTTTGTCCCAATTGCACCCTTAAATTCAGCTACTTGAGTTAAAGATTCGGGTTCAATTACTTGAAAAGCACTATAATCATTACCGTCACCTCTGGCTACGTCGGCACTTATTAGATAATTTTTACTATAATCAGGTCTTTCCCATATCCAAAAACTATGGTCACTTCCCCTAGTTTCAATTGGCTCCATTGTTAACTTTTTATATTCTTCTATTAAATTCTGTTCAATAACTGTATTACCAGATGATAAAAACTCACAATCACATTCTTGGGCTGCACGTTTGACACCTAACTCTGCGGTCTGTCTGTCACGCCATATTTGATTTCTTTCTGGATGTAAACTCCATCTTAAATTAATTGTTTTGAAACTATTTTTTTTGGCTTCCGCATCAACCCACATCTTATGAAAAAAATTACCGACACCATTTGGAGTAGAAAGTAAAACAGCTCTACCGCCAGTTGCCATGGTTTGTTGAGCCGATGTCCAAACTTCTTCAGCATTTTCGATAAATGCACATTCATCCATTACCAATAGATAGGAACTGAAACCACGAGAACTATCTGCCGCAGAAGATGCGGCTAATACTCTTGATTCATTCTTCAATTTCAATGATAATCTATTGTCTTCTACTGTAGGAACTTTTAACCAACTAGGAAGATTATTATTTGCCAAACGAATTTTGGAAACAATTTCTTTAGATGTATTTTGAACTGTGGATAAAATTAATACGTTTTTGCCGGGATTAAATATCATTGTCCATAAAGAATATGCGGATACCAATGTACTAATACCCATCT
>Ga0114971_10002892_pt1 | contig 11728 bp, 8 predicted proteins | sample M_140625_MF_Meta_FD_87320 | JGI IMG/M metagenome (GOLD analysis project Ga0114971, IMG submission 87320) | Freshwater microbial communities from Lake Montjoie, Canada to study carbon cycling - M_140625_MF_MetaG | ecosystem: Environmental > Aquatic > Freshwater > Lake | place: Lake Montjoie... | reverse complement strand
GTCATATCGCATCCTACGGTAGCATCTTGGACGTTAGTCCGGGGCGTAGCGCAGCTTGGTAGCGTGTCTGAATGGGGTTCAGAAGGTCGCAGGTTCGAATCCTGTCGCCCCGATAACAAATAACGGCTGGTCAATAGACCGGCCACTTTCTTATTTATAGCGTGCGAATCCTATTTTGGCGGTTTATTTTGACTAAATGGTAACGAATACGGGATGCCCGCAGGCATAAATCGTGTAATATAAACTACGGTTAACGTTTTCGCTAACTACTCGAGAGTTGTTTAGTTTCGCACAGGCGAAACGCTCCGACCATTACGAGTAAATGAATCTGTGATAATTGCATTTCCTTTACTGTCCCAGACCGGTGCGGTCACTTCGGACCCGATACAAGACGTTGTTGAAGCGACAATCCGAAGTCCTCAAGTTTCTGCAGCCGCAGCTACGGCCAAGGGTGCTCTGGCACTAACCAAGTCCGGTCGCTCGACGACACCAGCACAGCTTTACATCGCACCTTGGCTGGGTTCCCCAAACGGTACAACCGAAGAGTTTCTCTTCCTCCAACCTCTGGAAGCAGGTGGACGCAGGCGCGCGCGGGTTTCATCACTCGATGTGCAGTTAGTTGATGCTCAGACCGCATATCTGGAAACAGTATCAAGCGTCTATGTACATATTCTCTCCCAAGTGACTAGCCTTGCCGCAGCTGAACGAAACTATAGCCACACCGTCAAGGTTGAGAAAAATCTTGAAGCATCGTTGAAGGTTATTGAAGCCCAAGTAGCAGCAGGTGCTAAGCCAGGAAGCGATATTGAGTTACTCAGGGCGCATTGGAATGAAGCACATATTGTGTCAGTGATGGCCTCCGAACATGTTACATCCAGTCGTATTAAACTTGCTGCATATGGTTTGGATGTAAGCGGTTTCCAGAATAACGCCAGTTCCCGTGCGATACCTAACCCTGCCGATCTGGTTCCAACTAACCTTTTGGAACGTCGTGGCTCCGTCACACTTGCTAAATTAGCATCGGACATGCAATCCTCGTCTGCATTAGGTCGCCCAGATGTATCCTTGATGGTTCGTTCACAAAACTTCACCCGGAACTTCACGCCTAACGATCGCGGTGTCGCGGTGCAGTTTTCCATCCCCATGGACCATGGCTCGATCAAAGCCAACACATCGATCATCGCAAGTCAACTCTCCAGTGTGACAACACGTGTAAACGATGACCGTTCAAAACAGCTCGCCCGGCGTAAGTCGATCGAAGTGACAATAGCCAGCATAGATACGGCCATCGCGACAACTCAGCAAGCTGTGATTTCTCCAAAGACTGACTATGTGGCAAAAATGCAGCGAGCGTACATTGCAGGCACAGAACCGGTCATGTCATATCTTGATGCGCAGCGCTCCCTACATGATTCCGAACTTCTTTTGAATTCACTTAGAGATCAGCGGGATCAGGCAGTCCTGCAACTGATTGAACAATGTGGATTGCTTCCAAATCAATTGTTCACCGCTGACCTAAAAAGAAATAGGAAATGACGCAACCGATCTCACGTTTCCATCGACAGATTATGCTTCCAGCAGCGGCCATAGTTGCAATCGGGTTGCCAATATCCTGTTCAAAACCTCCATCGCAATCATTCTCAAAGGCAGTTGAGTCATCGCCCTATTCGCTTAGAGGCAATGAACTAACGATAAGCGACAAAGCTTCAAAGCTCATCAGTATTGAAACGAGTACCCTTACCGCGCAGTCGACTATTGGTTTCATTACCGCTTACGGCGTAGCCACAACATTCAATGATGCGAAATCGGTCGTCAATTCTCGAGTCCGCGCAAAGATTACGTCCCTACCTGTTCCTGTCGGACGGTTGGTGACATCCGGGCAGATAGTAGCGATGCTTGAGTCAGAGGACTTACATAATGCACAAACAGCCTTCCGGGTTGCCGTTGAGCATGTGAAACTGGCTGAGACCCAGCTTCGCCGGCATCAGCAACTGGCGAAACTAAACAGCACAACAGCGCAACCACTCGATGCAGTCAATGCGGACATGGAGACTGCTGAAGCCCAGCTTGCGCAAGGCAAAATCGATGTATCCTTGGCAGATGCTAAAGTTGCGGACTTCGATGCCCTCCTCGTACAGTCTGATATTGACCGTACTGTGGCTACACGTAAATTGAAGGTTGCAGAGGCTGCGGAATCTCAGGCAGCCGTGCTTTTTGCCGATCAATTGATTTCCCGACTTGAGCGGGAAAAAATCCGGGCACAGGTCTCAGATGCCGAAGATGCCATTCGCCTGATCACAACGTCTCGCAATGCAACCCTCGCCAAACGCGAAACAGCACGCCTCGAGCGAGACGCAGTAATCGAGAAAGTTGCCGTCCTAAAGCGTGCGGTCGACCGCACGAGCAAAGCAGTTCGCCGGGCAAAAGGTGTCTACTCAGCAGCAACATCGATGAACAAGGATGTCATCGAAGCGCAAAGTGCTCTGGAAGAGGCGCGCATCGAAGTAGATTCTGCCGCAGATGATATTCAGCTCCTTGGCGGCAAAGCAGGTGACAACCACACAATCTTTATTGCAGCACCGATATCGGGAATTGTCTCGGAGCAACACACGACGGTTGGCCATACGGTAGATATGAATACGCCGATCCTGACCATTGTTGATCGGAACAAAGTAGGTATCACGGTAAACATCAGACCAACCGATCTTGCCAATGTCCATCCAGGAAGCCAGATGCAGATTTCGGTATCGAAAGCATCCCGCACGATCAATGGCTCTGTGATGACGATTGGCACCATTGTTGATGAAGCAACAGGATTGGTACCGGTGCGCGTTCAGCTGCCAGCTGGCTCCGATATACGTCAAGGCACACTGGTAACCGCGAAGATTCCAATTGATGCGAAAAGTATTGGCGTGGTCGTTCCTGCAAGTGCGGTTGTAACGTCTGCTGGAAAGTCCTATCTGTTCACCAAGCAATCCTCAGATACATACAAAATCCGGGAAATATCGGTTGTCCAAAATGCAACAACGGGACAAGTTCTGATAACCGGCATTGGGAAAAGTGACATCGTTGTCGTTCAAGGTGCGAATGCTCTCCTCACTGCCGCCGAAGCAGCTGGATTCAAGAAGTGATTGATGACCTTCTAAGGTTTTCCATCAAGTTTCGGGGCATTGTTCTTCTCGTCACCCTAGTAATCGCAGCATTTGGAGCAACGCAGCTCGCGACGATGCCAATTGATGCAGTCCCAGACATCACCAATAAGCAAGTGGTCATAAACGCAACAATGGATGGCCTTGGCCCGGAGGAAATGGAACGCCAGGTCACATTTCCTCTGGAATTAGCATTGGCGGGTACACCACACTTGATGGAAACACGGTCCATCAGCCAATATGGTCTCTCTCAGGTGACCGTTGTTTTTGATGACCCGACAGACCTGTACTTTGCAAGGCAAGTCGTTTCCGAGCGCCTGAATGGTCTTGACTTACCGCTTGGCTGTAAAGTGGAAATGGGACCAGTCTCGACGGGGCTTGGTGAGCTCGTTCATTTAAAAATTAGTAACCCTGACCTTTCACTTCGCCAACGGCGGGAGTTGATGGACTGGGTGGTTAGACCGCAACTGCTGCGTGTACCTGGGCTTGCTGAAATCAACCCCTGGGGCGGGGCGGGGCGCCAATTTCAAATTTCAGTCGATCCGCTGAAGCTTGAAACGACGGGATTGACAATTCGTGATGTGTCAGCGGCTCTTGCTAAAAACCACTCCAATGCCAGTGGGTCTTATCTGAAACAAAGTGAAACCCAGGCGTTGGTCCGGAGCATCGGAACATTAACTAGTAAAGAAGACCTCGAGCAGACCCCTATCCAGACAACAACGCAAGGTCGCGTCATCCGGATTGCTGATGTAGCTGTCATTTCAGAAGGGGATGCTATCCGTCAGGGTGCTTTTACCGATATGGGGACTGGCGAACAAGTTTACTGCGTTGCTCTCCTCCTTATCGGTGAAAATGGAAAAGTAGTGATGAGCGGTATTAGGGACCGCATCGCCAGCATTGAAAAAACACTTCCCGCCGGCACCAAGCTTGTCGGCTACCTTGAACGAGATCAACTTATCGACCAGACCCTCGAAACGGCTCTCAAGAATCTCTCTGAGGGCGGCATCCTGGTCGTCGTAGTCTTGTTCCTCTTTCTCCTGCAACTGCGGGCTGGGCTCATTGTCTCGAGTGTTATTCCTGTCGCGATGCTCATCGCTGCCATTGGGATGCGGGCGTTTCACATTTCAGCCAACCTGATGAGTCTCGGCGCGCTTGACTTCGGCCTCCTCGTAGATGGCGCAGTCATTATCGTCGAAAATGCAGTACGACAAATCGCTCATCGGGTTAGACACGCATCCCGAACACTGTCGCCTACAGAGCTCGATGATGTCTTGTTGATGGCAGCGAAAGAAGTGATGCAGCCATCGCTGTTTGGCGTTGCCATTATCATCGCTACCTATATACCGATTCTTAGCCTTCAAGGCATCGAAGGTAAAATGTTCCGCCCGATGGGCCTAACTGTCATCCTTGCCTTGCTGGCATCCATTCTTCTTTCACTCACCTGGGTACCGGCTCTGTGCCGACAGTTTCTGAAATCTGAGGACGAACGTCCGCATCTTGTGCTTGACCGCATTGAAGCAGGCTACAAGCGGATGCTCGGTGTCCTCCTCGATCGTCCCGTGCTCGCGATTGCTCCTACAATCGCATTGGTGGCAATCAGTGGACTGCTCTTCACACGTCTGGGTTCGACCTTTATCCCAGAGTTGGATGAAGGTGCGATTGCCATTAGCGGTTTTTACAAGCCAGGGACATCGCTAGATGAAGTGATTTCACGTTCCACTAAGCTGGAACAGATGCTTCTTTCAGAGTTTCCGGCCGAGATTTCCCACGTGATGAACAGGATTGGTCGACCTGAAGTTGCAACCGATCCAATGCTGATTCACCAAACGGATACGTTAATTTCCCTCAAGCCCGCCAATCAGTGGAAACGTGTACATAGTAAAGATGGATTGATTACTGCCATCAGTGATGTTCTGAAGCACTCACCGGGATTTGATGCCACATTTACGCAACCAGTAAAGATGCGCATGGATGAGATGATTCAGGGTCAGGGACTTCGCTCAGACCTCGGAATCAAGGTATTTGGCCCTGATATCGAAAAGCTAGCAGACATTGCAAGTGAAATTGCAAGAAAAGTTGAAGGTGTTTCCGGTGCCGCAGATGTCGAAGTAGAGGAAACGGAAGGACTGCCACAGCTGCAAATCATGCTCAGTCGCGAGCGCATGGGACGCCTTGGTGTCGATGTTGATGCCGCTCAAGCGATTGTCGAGAGTGCGCTTGCCGGTCACAAAGCGGTGAGCATTGTGGATGGCAACCGCAAAGTCGATGTAACAGTCCGCCTGACACCAGATACCAGAGCGACGGAGAGTGACATCAAAGCCATACGCATTCCGACTCAACTAGGTACACGCATCAACCTCAGTGACATCGCGGACATTCAACGTGTGAGCGGGCCTATTCAGGTAAGCCGCGAGAATGGCCAGCGGCGCGTCGTGATTATGGCTAATGTACGCGGGCGCGATCTTGGTTCTTTTGCCGAGGACGTTCAACAAAGAGTTAGTACCTCGATTAAGTTGCCACAGGGTTACTACCTGGAATATGCAGGGACTTACGAACAGCTAAAATCAGGAAAACTCCGTTTAATGGTTGCTGTACCACTGACATTTGTTGCTGTTTTTATCCTGTTAATGCTGACATTGGGCAATCTTAAGCATGCACTTTTGGTGTTCACTGGCATCCCGTTTGCTATATCCGGTGGTATCCTTGCCCTCACGATCCGCCAGATGCCATTTAGTATTTCAGCTGGTGTGGGCTTTATCGCGCTTGCTGGAATCGCCGTGTTAAATGGATTGGTGATGGTCACATTTATCACGAGTATCCGGTCCACATCCGATACGTTGCGCGATGCTGTCATAGCCGGTGCACAGGCGCGAATTCGTCCCGTGTTGATGACGGCGTTTGTCGCAAGTCTTGGATTTGTCCCGATGGCGGTTGCGACGGGCAGCGGTGCAGAGGTTCAAAAGCCAATTGCGACGGTGGTCATTGGTGGATTAATTACCGCGACAGTCCTCACCTTGGTTGTGTTGCCGGTCATCTACAGATTGATTCACAAGCGTGACATTTAGAGTTCTGAATTTTCCAATCACCACTAATCGGCGTGTCACATTTCCATTGTTGGTTGCGTACCATTAGTCAAGAATAGTTCGATGCAGGCTCTGCCCTGTAAGGATAATGAGATGAACGTTTTGACCGCTGGACAACGAAGTCTGTGTGCGATTTTAGCGCTAACGCTTACGATGAGTGGGTCGGTGATGGTATTGGCACAAGCCACCCCACGTGGCCGTGGTAGTGATAATCCTCCGGCCCGTCAATCAGAGCCTCAAACGCGCGGTGGCGATCGCTCACCAGGTCGGACATCAGAGCCCCCGGCCACCCCACAACCGCGAGACCGCGGCTCGGAACCATCACAGCCTCAACGATCATCCGGCGGCGATACACGTCCATCGGATGGCCCAGCACGTGGCGGCGACCGCTCCCCTGTCCGGACACCAGAACCTCCAACTGGGACACCAAGAGAGCGTGGACAGGACCAGACTGGCCCTGCGCGTTCATCTGGTGGTGACAGCCGTCCAGTTCGGGATACAGAACGCAGCGGCGATCCAACTCCAATCGTTCGCGGTGACCGTTCGCCTGACCGGACATCTCGACCAGCTGCTCCACCTCAACGCGACAATGGGTCAAATGGTGACCGTAGCGACCGAGCTGACCGACCTGACCGACCTGTCACCAATGATCAACGTGATAGCCGTGCCCCACGTTCTGGTCAGCCTTCTGGTCAGCCTTCGGCAGGATCACGGGACACAGGTCGTCCACAAGGATCGGACCGCATCGCACCTCCACAGTCCTTCGGTTCGCAAACCAGCCGGGACCTTGACCGAGGGCGAGCTCCGCTTCCGACCAGCCGGGTTGACCGGGATGAACGTGCGGGGACGCCACGCTTTACCATCGCTGAGCGTCCGGGAACATCCCGAACTCCAGATCGCTGGGTAGATCCACAATTCCGCGAGCGCCGCTGGCAAGACTCATCGGATGCACGGCGCTTTACTTGGGGCCGGGATGGTCAACGTTGTGGGAATGGTCTTGTTTTGCGGCCAGCGATAATCGTCGCTGATCCCTACTTCTCCCCATGGTTCCAGGACCGCTACGCGTTCTACCCACACTACTATTCTGGGCCCATTGTGAGCGTAAACATCGCCTACAACCCATGGTACGTCTATGCTGGTTGTGTCCCAACGTACATCTACCGCCAAAACGTTATTGTGCAGCGACCACGCGTGATCTATGTGGACAGCCCGGTTTATGTGAATGGTTTTTACCGCCCAGTGACAGTTATTGATAATGGCGGCGACTACTATCTGTCTCCCCGTGCAAACGGTCGCTGGTGGCGCGATGACTACAACCTTTCAAAGGCGATCTATAACATCCAGGATGCGTTTCTAACCGAAGACATCGCCTTGCTGGCAACGGCAACGTTGCCTGACATCGATGTGTCTATCTTCACGCGTGGACGCTACGAATATTCGCTCCGGCCATCAGATTACTTGGACATGACGCGTGACTTCATGCGAACGACGCGGACAACCGATTTTGAGATTCTAAATGTCCAAAATAAAAGCGCCGGTGTCATAAATGTTCGTATCAGACATATGTACCGAAATCCTCAAGGGGATATAAATACGACATATCTGACACTTGTGATGGAGCGCCTGCGAGGTGACTGGACAATTACGCAGGTAGATACGGCACCTGAGCGAGGTTGACATTTCGCTAACGAACAAGCCGGGTCTGGGAACACACTCACCGACCCGGCTTTTTGGCGCAAGACGCACTTGCCGATGAATCAATTGGCAAATACATAAGGCAAGTGCACGCGCTGTGTGGCGATGTTGCTACTTCCGCACTTGATTCAGTTCGTTGCGCATCACACGCCCAATGAATCCACCAGCGAGACTTGGCAATGTAACCAGAAACGACTCCAATATCGGCAACTCGTGTCCAGCAGGAAGTCCTAAATTTTGCAATGTGATGTGTGCACTTGGAACCCCGATGGCGACTAAGAATGATGAAACAACCCACCATCTTGGAAAGCTAAGGCTGGACACCATCGAACCAAACGCAACCAAAATTAAGATCGTTGTGTGCTGAACATTCTTGTTGTTGTAATCCCAAACACCCGTTACGGTGGCAGTAAAGAGCGCTAGTAAAAGTGCTGGACCAAGATTTGTAGGAAACCGTTCACGAGACACGACTTATACTACGTCACCATGTGACTGTTGGTTCACTTCCAAGACATCATCCGTACATTAATGGCTTGCTTGCAAGATATCTAACAACGGCGGCATCGTCTGGGATAGATGGCTGTGCGCCCACTGTAAGCGTAGACAAGGCCGCCGCCGCAGCAGCGTAATACAACGCATCACAGAGCGAATCGCCAGCGACAAAGCGTGTCGTAAACGCCCCGCAAAACGTATCGCCAGCCGCGGTTGTGTCGAGCGGATTGACAATGAATGCTGGCTGGAAGGAAACATTATCGCCGCAAGACCAGACGATACCAGCTGCCCCCAAGGTAATGATCACTAGGCGAAACCCTTGCCTCCTCAGGACCTCCATGGCACATTCAGCTGACGCACGGTCATTCACAACGGAATCCGTCATCATGGATGCTTCATGTTCATTTACGATTAGCACGTAAATGCCCGCACGGTAACGCTCTGGAATAGAAACCACCGGAGCATTGTTGAAGATGACCGGGATGCTGTTTTTGGATGCCACATCGATTGTTTTGAAGATGGCATCCGGGCTGATTTCTCCTTGCAAGAGGTACGCACCTACATTGGTCGAGGGGGATGGTGGCGAAACATGAACATTCGCACCGGATGCAACTGCAATCAGGTTTTCTCCCCTGCTATCCACGACGATGACCGCCGTGCCTGTCAGACAACTGGGTACGCGGATGACACTAGAGCAATCGATACCAATGCCAACATATTGGCTCAGCAAGTTATCGCCGTAAGCATCGTCGCCGAGTGCGGCGTGTAGAACGACTGTTCCACCAGCACGCTTAGCCGCAACTGCCTGATTAGCACCCTTGCCTCCCGAAATTTGCAGTAAGCTGCCCCCAAGGACTGTGTGTCCGGGCGCAGGTAAAATCTGAACCTGCATCACCAAGTCCATATTGCAGCTGCCGACAACGTGAATCTCACGCATGCCTTAAGAGCCCAACGTCCAGGATCGGATGGACTTCTGATCACGGATAACCATTTGGTTTCCGGAGAAACATGGCATCGACCAGAGGCTACCCGGCTCAGCAATTGTGTAGGTGAAGAGCAGCGTCCAAGTCTTTGTGGATGCATCGGCGACCGTGACTTCTCCGGAATCGGAAACAATCACAATATGCTTTCCAACCAAGGTGACGTTGACGATTTGTTTGGCGATACGCGGGCTTGTCCAGAGTGTGGCACCCGACGAAATAGAGACACAGATGGCTCGCCTCGAACGCATATCGAAGCCAACAAGAGCATCATCAAGAATGACCGGATTTGTCATGTATGTGCTCATCTCAGCATTCTTCCAAGCGGACTTGAGCTCATATTTTCCATTGATGAGTTGAACATCAACCGCTTCAGTTGGCCGCGCTTCTCCAGAAATAATCAGCCTATTACCAACCGGTATCGCATTACAGATGGTCTGCTCATACATCGCCGTGTAAGGGGAATCCCAGAGTATCTGCTTGGATGTGCGGTCAATCCCAGCGAGGCGCTTGCCAGAAAAGGACATCAGGAGCTGCTTGCCATGCATTTCCGTAAAGACCGGGCTTGTGTAAGACCCCTTTTCCTTCAGTACAGACCACTGTAGGACACCATCGGATGCACGGAACACCGCGATGGAACCTGCCTTCTGGCCACCAACATTGAAGATTACGTTGTCACCATCGGCGAGCGCACTCGATGAAACGCCACAGATTGGGAAGTTCGCATCCCCACCGCCGGGCATCTTCTCTGAACCGCCATACTCTTTCGCACAATCATGACGCCACTTCAGCTTGCCCGATTGGGCATCCACAGCGGTCATTATGCCGCCTAGACCAAGCGAAAAGATGGTTCCCTGATGAAACAACGGAGTGGCATTAGGCCCCTTGCCAGCAGTTGGATCGGGCGCGACAAAAGTCGATGGATACTTGTATTCCCACAGAAGCTTTCCGGTGGCCTGATCGAGTGCGAAGATACGCTCTAAACCGGCAGGTTGCACGGCAGTTCTGTCCATGCAGTAGACACGTCCATCTGCGATGATTGGTGATGCATAGCCAATGCCTACGGGTGTCGTCCAGCTTGCCTTTGGAAGCTTGGCTGGCCATGGGAGTGTTTGTGGGACGGTTCCATTACGTGATGGCCCGCGCCATTGCGGCCAGTCCTGTCCATTGCCAAAAGTACGCATTTCATGTGCTCCAAAGAGGTTCCAATAATACAGTGTACAGTCACAAGCAATTGAAGGCGCATAGCTCGTACATGATCGGCAAAGCAGCAAATTCGGTAACATATTGAAATGCGAATCATCACGGCTAACCTCAACGGAATCCGCTCCGCCCAGAAGAAGGGCTTTTTCGACTGGATGGCGACGACAAACGCCGATGTCGTCTGTGTTCAGGAGCTTAAGGCCCAGGAATCAGACCTAACGGAAGAGATGCGGGCACCAGCTGGCTATACGGGACACTTCTCATATGCAGTGGAAAAGGGCTACAGTGGCGTTGGGATTTATGCCAAACAAGCCCCAGTCAATCTCAGGTATACGCTTGACCATCCAATTTTTGATACTGAGGGTCGCTATGTTGAGGCAGAGTTCGCGAACTACACCGTGGTGTCGCTCTATCTTCCATCTGCAAGCTCACGTAACCCTGAAGAGCAAGTGATCAAGCAGCAGAAAAAGGATGAAGCCTTACGTGTCTTCGCCGACCATATGCAAAGCCTAAAGGCATCCGGACGCTCGGTTATCATTTGTGGAGATTGGAACATTGCCCACACTGAGAAAGACATCAAGAACGCCAAAGGCAACAAAAACTCCAGTGGCTTCCTCCCGCATGAACGGCAGTGGATGACAGATCGCTTCGAAGGGGATGGCTGGGTGGACATCTTCCGTACCCTCTATCCAGATGAGGAAGCATTGGGATACTCATGGTGGTCCAATATGCCGGGTGTCTTCGCAAAAAATGTTGGTTGGCGGTTGGACTATCACGTGACAACTGAAGACATCGGGAAGCGATCACAAGCTGCATTTGTCTATAAGGATGTTCGCTTTTCCGATCATTCGCCGGTCGTCGTGGATTATTCAGACTAATCCTGTCAAGTTTTTACGCGGAGGCGATGTGGATCCATGTGTTCTGTGGATACCCGCTGATTAGGAAAATGAAAAAACCCTCCCAGCGTTCACTGGGAGGATTGAAGAGATCCGCATCAACTCCAACTAACGGCTCATGCCGTTGTTGTTCTTCATGCTTTCCTTGACACTTTCAGGTGTGATTTTTACGGTTTCACCCGTTGCTTCACTTCCACTGAACTTCTTCTCATCTTTACTGCAACCAACAG
>Ga0114971_10002889_pt1 | contig 11735 bp, 7 predicted proteins | sample M_140625_MF_Meta_FD_87320 | JGI IMG/M metagenome (GOLD analysis project Ga0114971, IMG submission 87320) | Freshwater microbial communities from Lake Montjoie, Canada to study carbon cycling - M_140625_MF_MetaG | ecosystem: Environmental > Aquatic > Freshwater > Lake | place: Lake Montjoie... | reverse complement strand
AGTTCCTTAAGCACGCCTAAAGTTGCCTTCGGAGATTCCCCATAAACCATCCCGTTTTCCATCTATGCGCATATACTCTACGCCCGGTTTACTTGCTTTGCTTGTCGGCCTCCCTGCTTTCATTCAACCCGCCACGCATCTAACGGCAGCCCCTAAAGTACTAGAAACTAGCAAGATAAGCATCCGTGTTATTTCCGGTGCAGTTCGTTACGAAACCACGCGCTTCGATGTTACAGCGGGCGGCGCCGTCGAACTCACTTTAATTAACGACTGCATCCTACCGCATAACCTCGTGATTTTGCGCCCCGAAGCGGAGCCCGCATTGATCGCCGCCGTCAACACCATGGGACTCGAAGGCATGGAAAAAAACTTTGTCCCGAGCGTTCCTGGAATCGTCGCGGCCACCAAACTTTTGCAGCCCACGAAAAAGGAACTCCTCTCCTTCACCGCTCCGCAAGAGGAAGGAGATTACCCGTATCTATGCACCTTTCCCGGACACTGGTTTACGATGCGCGGTGTAATGCGGGTGAAGGCGGCGGGCGCGAAATTGGAAGCAGCCCAAAAAAGCACCGAGACCATCACTCAGGTGCAGGACGCGCTTAAGAACTCCGGCATGACACACAAGCCGCTCGGCACATTTGAAAAGCCGTTTGTCATGCGCACCTTTGCCCCAGACCCCGGTTTGGATGCTGCGGTTTTCGCGAACCATGGTGTCGGCAAGAATGCGATAAAATACGATCCTGCAACCCGAAAGGACTTGAGCAAAAAGGAGACAGATCCGGCTACGGGAGTCGAACGCGAGGTGCCGATTGTGGTGAAGGCTGAAAAAGGGGTCGCAGGCGCGATCGCCGTCAACCACGGGCCGGAGTTCTCTTATGTGTGGGATTCAACGGAATGCAGACTGCTCTATGTATGGCGCGGCGGCTTCCTGGACATGAACACGTATTGGGGCAAGGAACCCGGCAGCGGTCGACCAAAAATGTACATCCCTCTCATCATGGGACATCTGGTTTACAGAGCCTCCGGCCCTATGCCGCTGGCAGAAAGCTCCGATCTCGCGCCGATCTTTTTAGGATACAAAATGGAGGGCGGTCTACCGGAATTCCGCTACCGCCTCGGAACAAAGATCCTTCATGAAAAGGTGCTACCATCTGCCAAGGACGGCTTCGAAGTGAGAGTGACCTCCGAAAATCCGAGAGACGCGCTCAACTGGAAAATACCTGCAAGCGAACGGGATGCAGTGCAGGTACGCGTTGCAAACGGAGCACTCCTGCTCTCGGTCAAGGACCGCCCCGAACCGGAGCACCCCGTCCACGCGCAACCGGAAAACACCAAGACCAAGCAGCCCTAACCGCCCCAGCACATGCCCTCTTTCCATTTTTCCAAAGTGAATTCAAACCTGAACCGGTTGCTCACCTGCGGCTTCGCCGGTGCACTCCTATTCGCGCATGCCGCCGTTGCAAACGCCGATCACGCCCATTCAGCGGCACCTACGCCTTACAGCGTACAGGAAATCCCCATGCCAAAAGGCATCGCTCCAGAAATCGGCGGCCTGGGGTTCACGCCCTCGGGCAAGCTCGTCGTCTTAACTCGCCGCTCTGGTATCCTGACAGCCCGCCCCGTCGCGGACCCCGCGCAGATGCAGTGGACGCGTTTCAGTGAACAGTCGCTTCACAACGCCAACGGATTGTTCGTCATCTCCGACCGTGAAATGCTCGTGAGCCAAATGCCGGAACTCACCCGAGTCCTCGACAACGACGGAGACGGCGTCGCCGACGAATACCGCACCGAGGCGTCTTTCAACCTCAGCGGTGCCTACCACGAAGTCACCGCGGGCCCTGTCCCAGACGGAGCGGACGGCTTCTTCATCGCGCTCAACACGGCATCCTTTTCGGGCTTCACCTTCGAGCACACTCGCGGCGTCTATTCCGAAGTCAGCCGACGCGGCCGTAATTTCGCCTCGGTCGAACATCGCGGTTGGGTGATGCACTGGGATCCCAAAACAGGATTGACGCCGTGGGCAAAGGGTTTCCGTTCCCCGAATGGCATTCAACGCGGACCAGACGGCTCCCTCTGGGTAACGGACAACCAAGGCGACTTCCGCTCTACCAATCCGCTGTATCACGTCCAAAAAAATCGCTTCTACGGACACCCCTCCTCGCTGGTGTGGGATCCAGAGTACGTCAAAGCCGATCCAAAACGCGACCCGCTCAAGCAACCGATGGAGGAACTCGATGCGATGCGCACTCCAGCCGCAGTGCTCTTTCCCTACGGTTTTTCGCGTTCCCCAGCAGAACCCCTTTTTGATCTTACCGGAGGAAAGTTCGGACCCTTTTCCGGCCAGATGTTAGTGGCAGACGCCGCCGCGCCGCGCATCATCCGCGTCATGCTGGAGGCGGTTGACGGAGTAATGCAGGGAGCTTGCGTCGACTTTTATTCCAACAACGGCCTGCGCAATGGCTCCAACCGTCTGGCGTTTTCTCCGGATGGCACAGAGCTTTATGTCGGTCAGACGATGCGGGAATGGGCCGGAGCGATGGAAGGATTACAGCGGATCAAGTTCGACGGCGGACGCGTGTTTGATGTGCTTTCCATGCACCTGACCAAGGACGGCTTTGATCTGGAATTTACCCAATCCGTCGATCGGGGCGTGGGGGAGAAACCTGAAGACTTCGATACGGAAACATACTGGTACGATTATTCCTCCAGCTACGGAGGTCCTGAGACAGCAGCAAAGCTGGTGCGCCCGAGCTCGCTTTCTTGGAGCGCAGACCGGCGCAAAGTCCACCTCGTTTACCAGCAGATGCAACCACAACGGGTCATGCGGGTGACCATGAACGGACTCACCTCCGAAAAGCAACCGCTTGGACACAGCATGGTTGCTTACACATTGAATCGACTGGCTCCGTAATCACAACAAACGAGGGACGAAAGGATTTCAGTCGAAAAAATCAATCCGAGGGGCTCACCGTTTTTGTACTTCCAGAGCCTTTTCGATTACCTGCTTCAACTGAATGGAGTCTGGCTCCACATCTGACTCAAACCGCGCTTTGAGTACCCCGTCACGGCCGATGAGGAACTTGTTGAAGTTCCAATGAACAGGGCCAGGGAAGGGCGACTTAAAATCTGTCAGCGCAGCAAAAAAAGGATGCGCGTTAGCCCGAATTCTCACCTTGCTCATGAGTGGAAATGTAACACTGAAATTGCTGGAGCAGAACGCTTTGATCTTCTTCTCGCTGGCCGGCTCCTGTTCTCCGAAATCGTTGCAAGGAAAACCGATGACCGTAAACCCGCGGTTCTTGTATCTCTTGTAAAGCTTCTCTAACCCCTCGTACTGACTCGTATACCCGCACTCACTGGCCACGTTCACCACTAGAATCACGTAGTTGCTCCACTCACTTAAATCCCCCGCATTACCATCAATGTCCCTCAGCGGAATTTTTAAAAGGGGCACATCAACTGCACTTGCGCTAGGAAATGCCGTGGCACCAAGAAAAAATATGGGGAATAGCAAGTTGCCAATTTTCATGGGGGAAACGAAAACACTTCTCGACTCATAAGGCCCCCTAATACTATGTCAAGAAAGCATCCGCCAGGGAGGAGTTAAAGTTGAGCGTCAAAATTGTGTTAACCACGTTGCTTTCTCGAACACCAACCCTACTCGCTTCTAGCGCGGCCCACGCTGTGGTGCCCTTGTCGGGCGTTCCGTTTTAAATGCGGGTTTTTGTGCGACAGGACGTTCCACGTTTCCGCCGTATTCCCGCTGCGGCCGGGCGCCCCGGTCCTGCCACTCGGGCCTTGGACCATCGGAGCGATAACTGCGCGTTTCACGGCGCGGCTTTTCTCCAGAATCGCCGTGTTTCGGTGCGCGCGGCCCACCACCTGGACTGATGTCGGCGCGAGAATCATTGTCCTGATTTGCGCCGGGCGACTTCGCTCCACTAGCCTTACGATGAGTGAGCAGGTGCAGAAGCGCCTCGATGACAACATCCGGTTCGGTGCCGTCTGAAAGAAGCGCCTTCGCTCCGGCATGCGCTTTTGAAACGGTACCGGTGGCAATGAGCGCACGGGTTGTTTCAACCAACACCTCGATGCGCTTTTGGGCAGCCTCGGCGGGGGTGGGCATCCGCTCGCGGCGGATTTTAATTCGCGTAAGGCGGAAGATACGCTCCAATGCAAACATCTCCCGTGGAGTCGCAAAGGAAATAGCGCGCCCACTGCGTCCGGCACGTCCTGTACGCCCGATTCTGTGGACGTAGTCTTCTGGATCGCGTGGCAAATCATAGTTGAGAACCACCTCAATATCGTCCACGTCGATACCACGTGCGGCAACGTCGGTGGCCACAAGGAACTCCAGCTTGCGGTCCCTGAAGCGGCGCATCACTCGCTCGCGCATGGCCTGAGACATATCGCCGTGCAGACGATCGGCTTGGTACCCCTCCGCCACCAAATGCTCGGTGACTCCGTCCACTGCATTTTTGGTGGAACAAAAAATGATTCCAAAACGCAGGTTGGTTGCTTCCAAAACGCGGCAAAGCGCACCAATGCGCGAACCGTGGCCGACTTCAAAGTAACACTGATCGATGTCTGGGGCGGCCTCTGCTCGGGTTTCAAGCCTGACCCAAAGGGGATTGCTCGTGTAACGCTTGATGAGCTGTTCCACAGCCGAGGGCATCGTCGCGGAGAAAAACGCCGTCTGCCGCGCGGGTGGCGCCTGTTGCAAAATCGTTGCAATGTCATCTCGGAACCCCATGTCCAACATTCGGTCCGCTTCGTCTAAAATGACCATTTTGATGGCGTCCAAACGCAACGAGCCTCGATCCAAATGATCCATGATCCGTCCTGGAGTGCCAGCGATCACTTGCGCCCCATTTTCTAAACCGCGAAACTGCGCTCCGTAAGGAGCTCCTCCATAAATCGCAAGTTCCTTTACCCCTCTTTTGAAGGCGCTCAATTTACCCACTTCACCCGCAATCTGCACGGCAAGCTCCCGAGTAGGGCAAAGGATAAGCACTTGCGGCGCCCCCAAGGAAGCATCCACGCATTCGACTGCGGGGATCGCAAAAGCAGCAGTCTTTCCTGATCCAGTACGTGAGAGGCCCGCGACATCCTTTCCAGATAGAAGTGCCGGAATAGTGGAGGCTTGGATCGGAGAGGCCTCTTCAAAGCCCATCTCTTTGACGGCTTTCAGCAACTCAGGTGAAAGGCCGAGATCAGAAAAAGAAACAGATTGCATCAAGGCTTTTCGCACGAGGCGTCACAGAAGGCGATTCCTTTCGCAGCAACCTCAATCAGTGAAACGTTTGTCAGCACACTTTGAAAAGGTTCAGCAAACTTTCTTGAACCAAAATCCAGCCGAGAACACAGCGCCCGCCACATAGCTCAGAACGTCGCCCCAATCGGCTGTTCCCAGACGGAAAAACCGAGGGAAACTCCACTCGAACACGACGGACCACACCACTGTCCACTCCAAAACTTCGGATACCGTAGGCATCTCATCGTGGGCACGGAGTCGACACTTACGGAAAATCCAGAGTAACGGCGGCAACGCCACTGGGATAAGCAAACAATCGTTAAAATGATCGTGTAAAAACGGGAACGCATCTCCGAAACGAGGCTTCCACCACCAGCGATTCAGGGCGTAAAGCATCACCACCCCGAGAAATAAGGGATCCGCTAGATAACGAAACTTGCGCGATTGTGCGGCTAGCGACGTCATTTTTCCTCACTATCAATGTCTCTGGCGCGAATTTAACGAAGGAGTCTCTCCTGCGCGTATTTCTGAACATGACAACGAGCCTGCCTCAAGTCTCGAGGTGTGAGCCGAAGTCTTCCATCGATGACGATTTCAGCGCTTGGATGAGAAGGCTTCTCAGTTTGGCGAGGCTTTTTTCCCGTTGAATTTTTTCCGCCAGACCCTCCGGAACGCGACCAAAGCGAACTTCGAGGACATCGATAACGGACTGTTTGGCCTGCTCACGGCCTTTTTCCATGCCCCTCTCCATGCCTTCTACTATTCCTTCTTGGCGCCATTGTTCAGCAAGAGTCATCGCTTTTTCCTTTAGGTTTTTGTTGTGAAAACTATTGAGCGTTTCCCGAAAGGCGTTTCTGTCGATATCTCTGGCGCTAATGTAACGAAAAAGTCGCTCCACGGCACTCTCGCTCGCTCTGAGTAATAGAGTCTCATCAAAAACCATCGCGTGCAATAGCTCTCCCAGCGAGTCGGCTCGCAATGCGCGCAGCGAAAGGACACCGGCGGCTGAGCCTCGCATCTCCCCGTATTCAAGGGAAACAAGCTGAATGAGTTCAAACGTGAAGTCGGGGGTGTATAGGGGTGACGCTCCCCGGCCAAACAACGCTGAAAAACGGGGTTCCATCCGCCAAGGTTCGCTGCTTTGAGCGAGTACCACCGGAATAATGGGCGAGAGAAACGGCTTTTGTTTGGAGGCGAGGCCATTGGCACGTTGCCGTTCCCAAATCTTTACCATGTAACTCAACAGGCGGAGCGCCATCCATGGGTCTTCCCTGCTTTGATGTTCAAAGAGAATGTAGACGAAGGCCTCACCAGATTGAGACGACACGCTAAAAAGCAAGTCGCTCTCATAACCAACGAGTTCCACATCAATAAAGCCGCTTGGCTGTTGCCGCAGCGTGCGCCAGTCCAAAGAGGAAACGAGATCAGCCGCAAGATAGTTTTGGAAAAAAGCGGCGGCGTTTTCGAGCTCTGAAAAAGTCGAACGAAAGAGTTTATCGTTAGGTTGATGGACGGGTTGGTCGGCCATGGCAATGCAGGGGGCGGGCGCACCAAACTCGCATCGGAGTCGTCCACCAATTATGATTCGCGGTTGCCTGCGAGGCTGAGTTTTTAATTGGGTGCAAAAGCCGATGGGTCGGCGCGCGGGTACGAGCAGATCGCCGTTGCTACGGACCTCCATTCCTGAGCGTTTGTCTCTTCCCTGCACATCGCTTACACTCTAGATTCGAGTTCCCAGCAAAACCTCCCACGACGTACTAAACATGTCGCCTATTCTTGAAAGTCTCCGCCGCGAACTCCGCGAGCGCGTCCGAGACGCATGGCAACGCTTACCGCTGGTGCATCGGTTGCTTCACTCCGTGCAATTTGTCGCACGCCGTCTTGCGCGTAGGCCACGCACCGTTACGGAAAGCCCGAACCTACTTCCGCTACTTATTCAAGTTCTAGCCGCCTTTTCCAAAGGTGGTGCCTCTGTGCTGCAGGAGGAAATCGACTCCTCCTTGGGCTTTCTGCGCCATGACTTTCCCGAGGCCGTTTATTCAGAACTACGCCAACTTTTCCGGCACGCATTGCAAGAACAGCACGATCTCGGTGCGATGGCGCAGAAGCTCTCCGCCCAGCTGGATACGGACCAAAAAATCATGCTTGGAGTGCAGCTTTACGACCTCATTGCACGTGCTGGAATGGATCGGAGGCAGTTGGTCGAATTCTATTCCTTCATGACGCAATTGGGGATGGCAGCGCAGGCGATCGACATCGTTTACCAACTCAGCTCCAGCGACACGCCAGATCCTTCAGTATACCAAAGCGGTTCCTCGCCGCTGGAGTGCGTAAGCTTCGGCGCATCGGGCAGCAGGGAAGACGTCGGCTTGAAGAGCTTACACGAGGCTGAGCGCATGCTGGCATTTCGGTACCACGAACTATTGCTGCTAAAAAACATCTCGGCGCCAAATATCACGGTACGAGGGCGACCGCTAAAGCCTGGCGATTTTTGCCGAATCTACTCCGGGCAGCGCACATTACTTGGAGAAGAAGTTCTTAGCTATCAGGAGCTTGCGTATTATTTTAACGCCAAAAAGAACGTTTCACTTACACAGATCTACCTCTGTTTGGACAACTTAGGGGAACTCGAATTGCAGCGCGAGAAGTCGCGGGACAGCTCCATTGAAGTGCGCTTTGGCCTTAAAGTGCAGGTGCGAGCCATCAAGACATCCAATGTGCACTTGAACGGCGTTCACCTCACCGCCAACACTGTGCTTGAGGCGGGGCTAGATGATCGGCTCGTCTTCGACGCCGATTCAGAACTGCCGCTCAGTGACTTGCGACGCCGGGCGCGGGCTCTAGGAGGACGATTTCAACTCAAGACCTACAAAGCGAGTTACCTTGTTTCCAACAACCCGTCTCTACTCGATGTGGACGATATTTTACTCTCCCCCGGAACCGGTGGGGAGGTGTTGTTTCGCATCCTTTGCGATTACGACCACCGAGTGGGAACCTTGGAAATTCTGCACGCAGACCGTCCTCTGCAAGTGGGCGAGCAGGTCCTTTCGGTGGGCAGCAGATGCGCACTTCGAGACGGCGCGACTATCAGATTGGATGCCGGCCAGGTTTTGCGTTGTGATTTTTCGGAGCGAATCATCGAAGAGGAACGCAACGTAATCTCGACCTTAGAGGTGCGCGATTTAACGTACCGCTTCCGCAAAAATCTCACAGCGCTGGATGCATTGTCCTTCAGCGTGAGTCGCGGCGAGATGGTTTGCGTGATGGGCGCTAGCGGTTCAGGAAAATCCACATTGTTACGCGCCATTGGCGGCCAGCTACATCCCACTGAAGGCCAGATACTTCTTAATGGCCAACAGCTTTACTCGGACCTCGACACGCTCAAACGTTTTGTTACCTACATCCCGCAGGACGACGCTTTTGACGATTACCTCACCATCGAGGAAAACATGGAATTCGCCGCCGCGATTCGCTCTCCTCACCTCTCAAAGCGCGATAGAGCGCGCCGCGTAGAAGGGAAACTCGTGGAACTCGGACTGGCCGAGCGGCGGGATTCCGTGGTGGGCAGCACGGTGAAGAAGATGCTTTCAGGCGGTGAACGAAAGCGGCTGAACATCGGGCTGGATATGTTATCCTCGGCGGATGTCTTTCTCTTTGATGAACCTACAAGCGGTCTTTCCTCAAAGGATTCAGAGCACGTTTTGGAAATTTTGCGTGGAATGGTTCATAATAAAATCATTCTGGTGACGCTCCATCAGCCCACTTCCAAGCTTTTCCAGATGTTCACCAAGGCGCTGCTATTGGACAAAGGCGGACGGTTGGCGTTTTACGGAACGCCCCAGGAAATGCTGTCGTACTTCGCTGAGGCTGAACACGAGCAGCAGTTTGGTGCCGAACTGGGTGGGTGCCCAGCATGTGGCACCACGCGGCCGGAGTTTATTTTCGACGTGCTCGAAACTCCATTACGCGACCTGAGCGGCGACATCATTTACGAGGAAAACAACCGAGGCCAACTCGTTCCGGCGCGCCGATTTTCGGCAGACTTCTGGCAGGATCGCTATGATCGCTTCCGTTTGTTGCAGGAAATGAAGCAGGTCAATGTTAGGGAGAGCGCGCAAGTAGCGCCTCAACCCACTCCGCTTGTGGCGCAAAACCGGCGATTAAAACTACGGGAGGAGTGGGGGCAGTTGCGCACCCTTTGGAAGCGTTCATTCACGTCCAAACTGCGTAACAGAGGCAATATGATACTCACAGTGCTGGTTCCCCCAGCACTTGCAGCAGTCATCGGCTGGGCGTTGTATTTCACCAAAGACGAGTCCGGCTCCTATGACTTTTCGAGCGCATTCCACATTCCCACTTACATATTCATCTCGCTGCTCGTGGCGATGTTTCTGGCACTGGTGAGCAGCGTGGATGACATCATTCGAGATCGAGTACTGCTCAACCGCGAGCGGAATTTAACGGTGCGCCTTCCGTTTTACATTCTCGCAAAACTCGGAACCTTGAGTTTATTCAGCGCGGTGCAATGCGCACTTTTCGTCGCGGTGGGAAACTCCATTTTGGAAGTCAGAGGGATGTTTTTGCCGTACTGGTATTTCATGTTTATCACCGCCCTAAGCGGTCTGACCCTCGGCCTATTAGTCTCTTCACTAGCGAGTTCTAGCAAGATGGCCGCGAACTTTGTTCCCCTCGTTTTGATCCCGCAACTTATTTTCAGTGGCGCGCTGGTCAAGTATGAGGAGATGAATCGCGACCCTGATCTGCTCTACAGTTTGCAACGCTGGTTCGTGCAAAATCCCGATCCAAAAAATCCCGACGCAGCCGCGCGTGAAGCCGCCGAACGCAAACTCCGTATCCCAGCCGTCTCGCGTCTAGTAGCGACTCATTACAGTTACGAAGCACTGATTGTAGCGCAGGCGAAACTGAATCCCCTCACCCGCCGACAGGATGCCCTCCAAGAGGAAATCGACTTTCTTGCCAAACGAAAAAGCCGAACTACCCAAGAAAATAAGCGGCTTGAGGATCTTAAGCAGGCTCTCATTGAAGTCAGCCTGTTGCACTCCGATTCCGGAGGAGATTTGGATAAACGCATGCGTGGCGCGGACCGCGTCCTAGGAGGAAAGAGCCTACAGGAAAGCGGGTTGACCGCTGCAGGCACGAGGCTTACGGCGCAAAGGCGTTACACCAATCAAAAAGTCGGGGAGATGGTGTACAAAGCTGAAACCGAGCAGAACGATTATCGTTTAGACCGAAAGGTGAACGTGTTTTTCAGTCCAGACAAATACCTATGGGAAATGCGAGTGAGTGTTTATGTGTGGAATAGCCTCGTGCTTTTGCTCTCAAGCGTGGCAATACTCACGCTATTGAACTTTATTCTGAGCCGCCAGTTGCGCCCTTCCGGCCGCTCGGCACTCGAACCGTAGCCGCTCGCACTGCAGCGAAAAGGGCACGCCCGTCGCTGGGAGTGCCCCTTTTGCATTTTGCGCTAACGACTAAACTTAACGCTGGTCAATGGGTTTGACTACCTTGCCCACTTCCGGCCCAGTGTACTCGCTTAGGGGACGATACAAACGATTGTCCGCCAACTGTTCCAGCACGTGGGCCGTCCATCCTGCAGTGCGTGAAATGGCAAAAATTGGAGTGAACAAGTCCGTCGGAATTCCCAGCGAATAGTAAACTGTGGCCGAGTAAAAATCCACGTTCGCGTTCAGATGCTTTTTCTCACGCATCACCGTGGCGATGTGCTCGCTCATGCGAATCCACTTTGGCTCGCCGAGTTGGTCAGTCAACTTGACAGCCATATCGCGTAAATGCGGCGCGCGCGGATCCAGCACCTTGTAAACGCGGTGACCGATGCCCATGATTTTCGCCTTTTTGGCAAACTGCTCTTCCAACCAAGCATCGACTTTGTCTTCGGAGCCAATTTCCTGAAGCATATGAATCACGCCCTCATTAGCGCCTCCGTGAAGGGGGCCCTTGAGGGTGCCGATCGCCGAGGTGATCGCCGAAAACATGTCGCTCAAAGTTGCCACCGTGACGCGCGCTGAAAACGTACTGGCGTTCATTCCGTGGTCTGCGTGGAGCACATAAGCAACGTCCAGAGTGGCTGTGGCTTCCTTTGTAGGCTCCTCCCCGTTAATAAGATAAAGAAAGTGCGCAGCCTCACTCAAATCCTCACGGATGGGAGGAAGATCCTTACCCTGACGGACGCGATGGAAGTACGCGGCGATCACACCGATCTTCGCTGTGATGGCAACGGCACGCTCGTAGTTTGCGTGGTCGCCAGCGGCATGATCGAAGAGTCCCAGCATGGAGACACCAGTGCGGATGACATCCATCGGGGCGGCAGTGCGGGGAGCCGACTTAAGGAAGTCGATGATTTCCGAGGGCAGCGACCGCTCCGCACGCAACGCGCTGGTGAGCTCGTGAAGCTGTTCAGCGTTGGGAAGTTCACCGTGCCAAAGCAGGTGAATGGTTTCCT
>Ga0114971_10002883_pt1 | contig 11743 bp, 14 predicted proteins | sample M_140625_MF_Meta_FD_87320 | JGI IMG/M metagenome (GOLD analysis project Ga0114971, IMG submission 87320) | Freshwater microbial communities from Lake Montjoie, Canada to study carbon cycling - M_140625_MF_MetaG | ecosystem: Environmental > Aquatic > Freshwater > Lake | place: Lake Montjoie... | reverse complement strand
CATCCATAAATGAAGCAATTCTTCCAAGCACCTCCAAAGACAGCCGATCCATATAGTATTCTTGTTTTGTTAGTTTGAAAATTTTTATTCTCAAAATTATAAGATTAAATTATAAAAAAATAAAAAAAAAAAGATTCAAACATTTTTTTTATTGTTTCTTGAATCTCTTTAACAAAAAAAACACACAGACACGCACACACAGACACGCACTAACAAATTAGGTCATCAAAGCAGGGATAATCATCGCTGAGATGTTGGACTTGAAACACGCGTTGATCTCGCTAATATTCTCATTCACAAACGAGAGGGCCTCCCTCAGACGATCAAAGAACTGCGGGAAGGTATTGCGCCGTGAGGCAAGATCCACAAGCAGCTGCTCCGACACCATGCTCAGCGTCTCGTAGACGTCCAGCAGACGCACATCTTTCTGACGCTGGATCTCCCGCGCGATCAGCTTCTTCTTGTACACGGCATCGTCGATCTTGTTGCGCAGGTAAGAGATGCGCAGATCCGTGTTGTTCTGCGTGACACGGCGACGCAGGGTGTCCACCTCCATATGAGTGGTATGGTTGAGGAACTGATGGATCCTGCGGAAACGGTCGCTCAGTTGAGGGATCAGAGGAGAGTCACGCAAGACCTGGTTGAAATGAAAATAATTCCACACCGCGCGGCGGTTGCACGGATCCTGTTGCTGCTGCTGTTGAAGATTCTCCAACCCGATACGCGCCGCCCACTCGTAGTAATGCGGGTTATGCACCGGTCCCGTCTCAATCTTGCCCGTGTTCCAGTTCCACGCCTTGTGACACCCCAGACAAAACATCTGCGCACAACCCTCCGTCCTCTGAGTCCTCGTGCCACAGCTGGGGCACGGCTTGGAAGAAGATCGGATCAGATCCCATGTCTGCAGATCGTCCTCACGGCACTCGTGTCCGGGTATCAGCGCCGTATCTTCATCTCCGTCGGCGGTGTCCGACTCCTCTGGCTTGTGAGGAGTGCCAGGAACGATGACGTTGCAGCGCAGGCATGTGTTCTTGGTACAGAGGATGCAATGCCCCTTGTTGTCTAAAAAGCCCTTGCAGTTGGCCGTGGCGCACTGGCGGATGCTGAAAGAAGACGTCGACCTTCCACCACCACCGGCAGCGGCACCGGCGGCGGCATCCGCACCAACGGGTTCGGGCTCGTTGGGGTGGTGGATACGATACTCGATCGCGTGCTTGCGCCTCAGTACTTGTGTCTTGCGCAGTCGGAGCTGGGTCTCCTTGGCCAGAATATCCTGCAACTCCACCTCCAGTCCTTCCTTCTCGACTTCCAGCGCCACCAACGGCATCGTCTCGGGGAAAAACGATTGCTCGCGACGAAAGAGAAGGTCGGAGCGCGTGGATTTCCATTGCGAGGCCATGTAGTTGCGCGGCATCGTCTTGTTGACGTAAAAAAGGTCCCAGGCGTGATGGCAGTGCATGCAGTGGGGATCGTTGATGGTCGTATCAAAGTACCTCTTGACACATTCCATGCACACCTTCTCCTCGCAACGACCGCAGTCAACCATCCTGCGCGAGGTCTTGTTGAACGGCGAGACGCAGATAGAACAGTCGGCGGGCACGGCCTCAGGAGGAGTACCAGTGGTAGCAGCGGTAGCAGTAGCGACAGCAGAAGCCATATTGTTGTTGTTTGAATCGATCTGTAGTTTTATTTTGAAATAAAAATAAAAGAAGTAAGTCTATCTATCTTGTTGTCTGCAAGGTCATCTGATCCTCTGGCTGGGAAAAGGGGTCCCCGGGCTTCAGTTTTTTTTTTCGTACGCACGTAAAGTCTATCTATCTTTGTGTACAAGGGTCATGGATCACTCAGGGACTGACTGGGAAAAGGGGTCCCCGGGCTTCAGTTTTTTTCAATTATGTGGAGTAAGCATATTCGAATCTCTTAGCTTTTTATTGTTTCAAAACGTGATGATCTGAACCGCTACGGGGCATTCCGGGATATTCCCGTAAAAACTGCTAAACACGTTATTCCGTGTTAGATCGTAGCGGTACATGAAATTCTTGCCAAAAATATTCCGTTTCCTGTCCGAGTACGAGAGCTTGGGTTCTAAACGATCATACTCGTCTTTAAAAGCTTTGAGATTCATCACAGGCAAGATCACCACGCCTTCCCACTCTTTCCTTTTCCCCGTGATATCGATCTCGAAATTGTCAGGAAAATAATGCCCCAAAACCGACTTGGAACTCATGAGTTGACACAACGGATCCGGTACCAGGTTCTTGCTGCTCTGTGGCAGCACCATAAGAAGTTGCAGAAACTGCGGAATCGGATCATTTAATCGGAACCTCGGAAGTTTATACTGGGTGCTGTTCATGTACGGAAAAAAATCCGTCAGAAAGGGTCCGTACGAGTAGGGGAAGAACCACGTCCAGTCCGGGATCCCGTTCTTGTAATAATTTAGGATCCAGGACATCCCGTGCAGATATTCTTCCACGACTGTATTGACCGACGTATTGGGAGGATACTTGGCCGCGTAGTAATCCCTCTTGTAACCCTCCAGATCAATGACGTGCTTGTCCTCCACCAACTTCATATGCTTTACAACGAGTGGATCCGGGAAGAACGAATGCTGTGTATTGTACTTTTTTTCCAGCATTTCCTTTTCTAACGCACCGAAATCCTGGATAAACCTTGAAAACGACTCCCGGTTCAACCCCAAAAAAGTACTCGCCGTCGAGGCCTCGCTCGTTAGATGGCCGTACACCTTGCCGATCTGTCGATAAATCTCGAGGATAGTGTCGATGGCGCCATCGAGGATCGTGACAGTAGGGATCGTCGGAAGAAAATCGTTGCCCACAAAAAAACTCAACAGGATGAAATCGTTGAGCGCGCAGTGTTTATCAAACATGGGCTCGTCCGGTGACATGTAATCTCTTTCCCACCGCATGATCTTGAGCAGCTCCTCACGGAAACGCCGCACGTTGACGTACTCGATGAACCCCTGCTCGGGCTCCCTCGCGATAATCACGTTCTCGTGAGGAAGAAGGATCCCCAGCATCATCAGATCTGCATCCAAGCCGTAAATGCACACATGCTCCTTGATGCCCACGCATCCTTTCAGGTACTGCATAATCTTGTGCTCACCCTCTCCGGACACCTTCTCGTTCGAGAAGATCACCTCCAGCGTCTGCCACTCCGGATTAAGCGTGATCATCGTGCGGATGTACCAATCGACATACTTGGTCAGATGATCCATGATCTTGGTTCCCGGCGTGAACGCGTTCGGATCAAAGAAGACATCTTTGACCGTCGCACCCGTCTTGAACCGCCTCTGGCGCTGCTGGTTCATCTTTCCCAGACCCGCCACGCCGTCTACGCACAACACGATCTTCTGATGTGGACGAATCGCGTTCCGCAAATACTCGATTTTTTCACACACATCACGGAACAACGTCAGATTCGTTTTGGGTAAGAGCTGGATCTTGGAATGATACAAAAGATGAGCACTCACGTTCCCGTAACGATAGATCCGCTGCGCGCACATATGAAATAAGCCGTTCAGATCAATGGCCAAAACGTCTACTCCGTGATTCGATTCCACCACACAAGACGAAAACTTGTTCTTGTACCATAAATAAAAATGTTTAACTCCCATTCTTTATTTTATTTTTTTATTCTTATACTCCCATCTTTAAAATTCTTAAAGAATTCATTTTTTTTTTATTTTTTAATTTTTTTCAAATAATTAAATACGGTAACCCCTATAAAATAAAATGTCTCTATATTCTACTTATTATTTGTCCGAGTCATCCAGCACCATCCGTCCGTGCCACGATGCTTTTCTGAAATTTATTCCCAATAATGGCTGTACAACAAACTATAACGCCGTCTTATGCTACAACGGCATGACGATGGTTGGGTCGGCCACGCTTACCCCGGGAGCCGTCCCTGTCGTGAATATTCAGTTTAATACCTCCAATGCTACGGTTACGCTGAGTGGTGATTATACAAGCGGTACGGTACAAATCTTACAGCCCGCTTGGCAGGATCCAAAAACCGTCACCAATCTGTTCCTCAACGCATTTCTGACCTATGCCTGATTTTTTCTTTCTTTAGACAAAGACAATGTCGTCTACCTCTTGAGGTAAAAAAAAATTATTCTGCTGGGTCACAATCTGGGACACAAGGTCAAACTCGTCAAACAAGAGGCGTGGCTTGCTCCCAAGGATCTTCTGCCAGCGCCTCTGGAAACGCACACGCTCCTCAAACATCTCCTCCGTCATGTGATACGTAGGGTTGTCCGATCCAAAGCGCATGATCCAGTTATCGTAAGGAAAAAACTTGCGGAGCCTGCTCGTGCGATGCACCTCGTACCACACCTGGCGCATGCGCATCTGATGCGCCACCTTGTCAAAGTGAAACCTCTTGGTCGGATCGTACTCGTAGATCTTCCTGATCAGCTCCTTGGGAAGATGGAAGAACTCCAACTGCATCATTTATCCTGTCGTCGTTCGTCGTCAAGAAAAAAAAAGTTAATAAAAAACTCGTTTCTACAACAATATAGAAACGAGTTTGGACTGCTTACCGGACTCCCTTTAAGGTAAGGAAGGGGTCCAAGGGCTTCAGTTTTTTTTTTGAGAGAATTTTGGAACAAATTATTTCAAGTCGGAGATCTTTCTCCTCAAAAGGCCGGCATGGTAGCCTTCCAAGGATGCGATGCCATCGGCATTGGAATTGAACGATGTAATCATATTCATCGTATATGTATTCGTGAGCACATTTTTTGAACCGTGGAAGCGTCGTATGAAATGTGTCATTAAAATGACAAAGAAGACGAAACTCCTTTTTGTAAAATAATTGGTGCCACACTTTGCGTAACAATATCTGATGAAGAACCTTGTCGAAATAAAACCTCTTGGTTGGATCGTACTCGTAGATCTTGTTGATCACGTCTTGAGGAAGACGTGGAAAGAAATCGGTCTCCTCTGTCATCATCATCGTTACCATCTTTGGTTTTTTTGTATGAGTTGTAAAGGCGTACTGGGAATATATATTTGGAAAAATATCCTACGGCATCAATTTTTTTTTTGGATCACAAAAAAAAAAGAGGAAATAAAATTTTTTTTTAAACAAAACAAAAATGTCATTGTCATTCAATCTTTTTCTTCTGAGTTTTCTTATTGCCATTCTTGTGCTCAATGCCTTGATCCTGAGCAAATTACATCCCAAGGAAAATTATGCATCCGGTTGCAAGAAAAACTGGCATAGTAGCGAAAGGTCTTGTTCGTATTGTTCCGCTGGAAACTGTTCAAATAATGGTTGTAACCTGGTACAATCGAATGCAGGTCCCTATGTATGCCAATAACAATTGCATCAGGGCGTCAACGATAAGAACTCCCACCCAGCCAGCCACCAAAAATCTACTCGATAATTTCATCCACCGTCGTCACAGGCAGAGGCGGTTCATCTAAACGACCTTCCTTGATCGAATGGATCTTTTTATCTTCCGACTCTCTGAGCTCATCCAATTCTTTTCTTAATTCCTGATCCAGAACATCCTCGTCGATATCAGGGGATTCATCCTCTTCTTCTTCTATCACGGGTCCTGATCTTGATGCGTTCATCATCATCCCTCCTGCACTGGGCGCTCCCGACATGGAATTGAGCACACCCAAAAGACCACTGACCATTGGCCCCATACTCATCAGAGGATTAGTAGGCATAGGCGGTGTTGGTGGTGGTGGAGGGGATTGCGGTGCTTGCTGGGGAGAGAGGAAACACACACCCCCCGTGCAGTTCTGTCCCCTATTTCCACCACTGCTCCCACCAAATGACGGAATACCGCGGATGTTATTATTGGCGGTAACCACGGGAGTGGGAGGCGTCGTCGTTTCCGGGATCGACGCATAGACGGAAGGACCTACCAGATGACGGAAGAGCTTGTCGTGCCTTTCCAGCACACGCTGCTGTTCCAGAATCTGGTGCTGGAGGGACTCGATCGCCATCATATGATACTGCAGCTTCCTATTGAAATAATAGTAGACGGCCAGAAGAATAATGACGAAAGCAACGCATTGTATCACTAAAAGTGTCGACGTTTCCATTTTTTATTTCGATTGAAATTGTGCTTAAATGAATTTATTTTTTTTTTTTATATGGGATGTGAAGAAAAAAATGGTTTCTATTGACGTGGTTTTATCTTTGATTGCTCATGTCTTGACGACACCAGGCTCCCTCTCTCCCAAGAACGAAAAAACCCTTGTCCGATTCTGTGCAACCGCCATGGCACCCTTTCTTCCGACGCCCGGAGTAAGCGATGTCCTCGCCGCCGTGCGCATCGTTCTGTTATCCGACACGGAGTCTCAGATCTTCCGTGAGGCGGCTCGTTACGATCCTAAAAAGCACCTCATCCGCATCAAGAATCCACTCCACGTTCGCAACAATATTCCATGGGTCCTACGATGGATCTTTGTCCCCGACTGGGACCTAAATCGTTCCGTGCGCATGTTCCTCCTGGTCCTTATCCACGAGATGACCCATGCCTGGCAGGCCTCTGTCGCCTCGCCTCATTTTAATTATACTACGACGACCGAGTGCCAGATGGAAGGACACGCGAACTATGTGACCTTGCAGGTTGCGATCAACGCGGGCCTCGAAGACGATTACGAGTTCGGATGGACGCTCTTTGATCGTATGAAACGATGGAAATTCTTAGCGGCGCCTTTTCTTCCTGTGCTCCTACCGTCCGAAGACGACCTTTATAAGATCGAGGAGTGTTATCGTCATCTTCCAAGAAATTGGCCAAAAACAAAATATCACAATTTAAAGATCGGACATGCAGATGTTTAAAAAATGATTGTGAGTCCAGAAGATGTCCCGATGGACGAATTATTGGCCCAATTCAAGCACCTGGAGAGCAAGGCGGGGAGCGCCGGTGGTGGTATGGGTATCCCGTCCTCTGGTTCTGCTGCCGCAGCCGCAACCACGGTTGCGGCGCGCGCATCGACGCTGGTAGGAAGCACCTTCTCCAAGTATGGCATCTATATCGTATTTTTCTTGTACGTGCTGGTCATGGTGATCGTTCTTCAACCGTCTTACCTCTATCAAAAGAACGAGGAAACACAACAACACCGCTTCTTGTGGAAGCGTTTCTTCCTCGTTATCGTCATCGCCTACGCGATCCTGCTCGCCGCCTACCTCGGATTGCAATATTATCTAAAGAAAAAAATGTGAGGCTTGAAATAAAATAAAAAACGACGATATGACAACCGCTGAAATAATGATAGAAGAGAGGGCTTTGATATCGGAGCCCTGGACGCTTCTTCAGGAGCCACGCGAGGTCTCGGACGCCGAGAAGGCCATGATGACCCGATTAACCAAGTCTCGTATCCGTCGTGTCCAGAAATACATCTGTCCCATCAATCCTTATGATACGACGCGCGACGATTTCTTGTGTTTTGTGTACTGGATCGCCGAGCATCGGATCCTCATCCGTGTGATTCGTATGGATGAGGACGGTGGATGGACGCAGCCCCTGAAGCTGCGCCTTGAAAATTCCGGAGAAATCCTGGACATCGGACCCAGCGCAGAGGGAGGAAACAGGCTCGAGGTAGAGAAGGAAACGGTCACGGCGGTGACGCCCCGTCCTTTCAGGAAAGAAGAAGGAAATCATATTCCACGCCTGATCATGCAGACCGGCTATCTGGTCCGTGACAACGTTCGGGCGATGAATACGACACGCAGCTTCCTGTTTGCGAATCCCGGTTATCGGTACGTTTTCTTTGGAAACGCAGAGTGCCTCGCGTTTATGCGCCAGCATTTCCCCGATAACGTCGAGGATTATTTGAGGCTGCGTCCAGGAGCCTTTCGCGCCGATCTTTTCCGATACTGCTTCCTCTATATCAACGGCGGTTGTTATTTTGATCACAAGCTTATCTGTCGTATGCCCATCGATGATGTCCTCCGCGACAACGACGAGCTCGTCCTGTGCGGCGACTGGGATTACATCTACGACCCGGACTCGCTGGGAGACCTCTACAATGCCGTGATCATGGTCAAGCCTCGGCACCCGCTGATGAAGAACGCCATCGATCAATGCATCTATAATATACGCCACCGGGTCTACCTTGACGGGGCATTCTCCATCACGGGACCCACATTGCTCAAGAGGTGTTACGCATCGCTGTTTTACAAAGGGAGCCTTCCTGTGATAATCCCTACGGAAGACGTGGCGGTAAAGCTCAAGCATCTTGCCTACCATCCATGGACGTCTTATCGGAACATGGTGGTGATCGATCGTGCAACAAACAAAGTGTTTGTACAGAAATCGTGTGGCATCGTCGTGAATCATCGGTCGGGAGAATATCATGACATGTACAGGGACAAGAAGGTTTATAACGAGTATGTCGAGGAGGTCCAACCGGGTGTTTATCACGTCGCCATGAGGCCAGACGATCCTGATAAAGAAGTCATCGATGCTAACTTTATTCCAAGCTAAACAAATAAATGGTTTGATCGACGTATCCTAATAATTCATCCCTGATATTCAGCAGATCCGTCACACCGGTCGTGTGTCTTGGTAAGAGTACATCAATAGAAGATAAAAATTCCGAGAATTCAACGAGCAGATGGATGGCATTTTGTTGAGTAAACGATCGAATCATCAACGGCTCTTGACTCAAGCTTACTCGTTTCTTGTACTTGCCCATAAACACCTCGATAAATTCATCTATATTGGCCAATAGATTCTCGTAGAGCTGATCGGTGGCCTTGTGTCGTGAGTAAGACCTGGTTTGCCAATGATAGAGCTTGAGCTCGTGTTGGAATTTGAAAAACATGCGAACAATGTCATCTCCAAAATGTTTCATTAAAATTTTATTATGTTTATCATAAAATTTGTTTTTTATTTTTTGGTACTATCTAATGATGATGCTGCCACAGCTTGTCGCTGCCGCCAAGATGCCCCCAGTCACTATCCACCGTCAGCTTGCTGGTGATTCCTCCACGAGGACGGAACTCGATCTCGATGCGCAAGCGCATGGGCTGATAGACATTCATAAGATGCTTGTACATGACGTCCAAACACCGCTCGTAGCTGATGATGGTCTCTCGGTACTGGTATAAATAGTGTTTCAGGCTCTTCAGCTCGATCGTTTTCTCGTTCCCATAGAACCAGACGACGATATGACCAAAATCGGGCTGGTCCTTGACACCCAAGAACGTAAATTCTGGAATGGTGATCTTCTGCTCGTATCCACGGGCGGCATTAGGCAGGCTCTTGAGCATGGAATCCTCAATCTGATTCCATAAAAGGAGTTTCTGTTTCTGCCAGGCTTGTTGTGCTTCCATCTATCGCTTCTTTCTTTATTATTATCCCAATAATATTTATCTTCTGAAAATTTGGAAGAAGAATACGAAGAGGAGGAGTAAAACAACAATCACGACGACGACGATGATGATGATCGTCCGCGGTGCAATAGCGGTCTTCGAAGCAGATAATGGGTACGTGGGTGGCATCGAGGAGAGGCCTGGAGGCGCTGGAACTCCGGACTCGTGATAAAATCCCATGAGCGAGCGTTGTGTGCCGTGCCCGTACGTCGCTACGCTGTTGCGTACCTCCTTGGAATGGATATCCCGTAGATTGGCATTCTTGTTCACCTCCGAAGGAGGTGTGGGGTTTTCACTGGTCGTATATCCCAGCAAGAACCGCGTCTTGATGAGGGCATCCTGCATCTCCATCGTGAGGTCTTCCCAGTACTTGGGCTCGCTCTTCCGTGTATAATGGTGATAGATGATATTGCGGTTGGGCGCGTACACGTCCCATCCATGCGTGTACGCTCTTGCCGAGTACAAGATTTCTTCCCCCTCGAACAGGAACGGCAGGTAAGGATCATAGGGCACCTCCCTTAAAAGGGATGATGCCGGGGCGAACAAGAGGTTGGCGCTGATCAGATAATTGCGCGTTGGTGTGGGAGCGGGTGGACGGTACACGGATCCCTGGAAAACAGGAATGCCATGAGCATTGATATGTGTCGCCTCGAGGATCGGTGTCTGCGCCGAGGGATTTACCTCCGAGGTATAGTCTTCCATGATGGGAGGATACGTGGAAAGGATGATCTTTTCATGCCCGGCGACGTTCTGCGCGGAACGCAGCATGCTGATAAGATGCGTGTCCCACTGATCCGCAAATAAAGAATGGGAATCGACCTGCAGAAAAAAGGTTTCATTCTTGTAGAGCGAGGCGCAGATGAAACGCGCGTACGTGGGTCCCTTGGCCTGGGTGTGGGGTATCGATACCTTGCGCACGTTTTTCTGGACGATCTTGAACAGAGGATGCGCCTTGGGAAACACGCATTCCTCGTCTTCTTTGTGATTGTTCTGCTGGCAGAGGCCCACAAAGACACGGTCGGGATACGCGGCCATTTCATACATACTAATCAGTGTGATGGGACATAGATGATCACGATAAGAAGCAATAGAAACAAAGATGCTCATCTTTTTTATTTTTTTGCTAAAAAAATAATAAAAAAAGAAAAAACGGGCAAAAACGCAAAAATGGCTTGCAAGAGTTGTGAAGAATATTCGGATCGAGTCACAAATTTAAACCCACCAACACTCCAAGAGTTGCTGCAAAAGAAATACATTCAGAATTGTGACGCCTGCGATGCTTTTTGTAAAGACGAGTTGAGAAAAACCGGCAAGTATCCTCGAAAGAAATGTGATCGAATGGCACATTATGCACAGCATGGTAGATTATTGCTGGAACGACAGGTAAAGAAAGCGAGGGCGAGTGGTTTCAAGACGGTTCCTTTCATGAGCGACCTCGGAGCCTCGTTTGCGACATCAAGTCTTATCCCGGCGGCACCTACGACGAGGCCTTTACCACCACTGCGACTACCGATGGCTCCCACGACGCCGCTACCATTACCACCGCCATCAGCATCTGTGACTGTGACCGTTCCCGTTCCCGTGAGGCCCGGTGGCAGAGGAGGAGGAGGAGGACGTCCACCAATACGACCACCAGGCAAACCACAGCGCACTAAACGTATGCAGATGCTTCTGGAATTCATTCGAATCAATCAAAACAATGGCATTCCTTTTCCCGACAAGGATATGATTGAGTACGATTTGTGCAAGTATGTCAAGTGGTACATGAATCGATTAGAAAGCATCGGTGTCAAACTTAATTACAATGTACCATCGCTCATGAAGAAAAGAAAATAAAAATGATTGGAATTTTTTAAAAAACCGGTAGAATATAAAATAAATACAAAAACACAAGAACAAATATGCATATCATAATTAAATTATCAAATATGATGATGATCATGATGGTCATCATCATGACAACAACACGTGGTGCTCGTGCTTACGAGGGAGATGGGACCTTTTATGGTGCCGGAGGGAATGGCATTCACGGCGCCTGTATGCTACAACCTGGATTTAACGGTATCGATACCACCGTGGCAATCAATCATGAACAATTTGAGGGTGGAGCGGCCTGTGGTCGGTGTCTGCGTGTGACTGGTAGTGGTACTGGAGCAGGAATGACACCAATTCTTGGACCGATCTATGCCACGATCGATAACGAGTGTCCGGAGTGTAAACACGGGGATATCGATTTCGGATTATCGGGGGATGGTCGTTGGAACATCCAATGGGACTTCATCTCTTGTAATGAGGTACCCCATCGTTCATTGCGTGGTAGTAGAGGAGGATACCTTGCTTCCTTGAAAAAAAAATTGAAGCAGCAAGGATGGTGGTT
>Ga0114971_10002882_pt1 | contig 11748 bp, 10 predicted proteins | sample M_140625_MF_Meta_FD_87320 | JGI IMG/M metagenome (GOLD analysis project Ga0114971, IMG submission 87320) | Freshwater microbial communities from Lake Montjoie, Canada to study carbon cycling - M_140625_MF_MetaG | ecosystem: Environmental > Aquatic > Freshwater > Lake | place: Lake Montjoie... | reverse complement strand
AGAAAAATTAAAAGCCCTAAAATTAACCATCGATAAAATCGATAAGGATTATGGTAAAGGAAGTGTAATGATGATGAATGAGCGCAGTCAAGAGCCTCATGAAGTGATTTCAACAGGTTCTATCGGATTAGACACTGCGTTAGGAATAGGAGGATTACCAAAAGGTAGAATTATAGAAATATACGGTCCAGAGTCTTCTGGTAAAACAACTGTAGCAATCCATGTGATTGCAGAAGCACAAAAAAAAGGTGGAATGTGTGCGATAATTGATGCAGAACACGCATTTGATAGTGCCTATGCAAAACGCTTAGGTGTAGACGTGGATAATCTTTTAGTGTCTCAACCAGATTATGGTGAGCAAGCTTTAGAAATTGCGGATCGCTTAATTTTATCAGGTGCAATTGATGTGGTGGTGATTGATTCAGTTGCAGCGCTAGTTCCTAAAAGTGAATTAGAAGGAGAAATGGGTGATTCAAAAATGGGCTTACATGCAAGGTTAATGTCTCAAGCGTTAAGAAAACTAACAGCAACAATTAATAAAACAGGTACTGTTTGTATTTTTATCAATCAATTACGTGAAAAGATTGGTGTTATGTTTGGTAATCCAGAAACAACAACAGGAGGAAACGCTTTAAAATTCTACGCATCTGTTCGTTTAGATATTAGAAGAATGGCACAAATTAAAGACGGAGATGAAGCAATTGGAAATAGAGTGAAAGTAAAAGTGGTTAAAAATAAAGTAGCTCCTCCATTTAGGGCCGCAGAATTTGAAATTATTTTTGGCGAAGGAATTAGTAAAATTGGTGAAATTATTGATATGGGTGTTGAATTAGAAATCATCAACAAAAGCGGTAGTTGGTTTAGTTATGAAGGAAATAAATTAGGCCAGGGACGCGACTCGGTTAAAACAATTTTACACGATAACCCAGAAATGGCGAACGAAATAGAAGCAAAAATTAGAGCTAAAATTGCCGCTAAGGTAGAAGTAGCAGCAACACAATAGTTCATATAAACGCGTTTTTTTAAGGTTAGTAGGTAGAGACCGCATCATTTGTGATGCGGTTTTTTTATATTTATAGGGTGGTGCAATTTTTAAAAATATTAATACAAGCGGGTTTATGGTTATTCTGTCATAAGATTCACCTTAAAAACAAGCAACTTTTTACAACAAGGGGACCATTATTAATTATTGCCAATCACCCCAATTCTTTTTTAGATGCTTTAATAATAGGGTCCTATTATAAGCGAAGGGTTTATTTTTTAGCAAGGGGTGATGCGTTTAAAAAACCAATACACCGATTTATTTTAGAATCCTTAAATATGATTCCCGTATATAGGCTTAGAGAGGGAAAAGAATATTTACATTTAAATGATTATGCCTTTAATAAATCAATTGATTTATTAAACAAGGGTTTTGCGGTTTTAATATTTATAGAAGGTATTTGTATTAATAGCAACGAATTACAACCATTTAAAAAAGGCACTGCAAGAATTTTAGAAGGCGCTCAAAAATTAAACATAGATCTAAAGATTCATATTGCGGGTATTGCGTTTAATCAATTTAAGGGCATCGGCAAAACAGTTAATTTAGTTATTTCTGAAATGAATACTATTCCAACAATTCAAAACAGCAGAGACCGTGTTGTGTTTAATGAAATAGTTTTCGGTCAATTAAAACAAAATATTTTAATTCCTACCATACCTACAAAATTCAACACCAACCACCTCCTTTATAGAATACACCAACCTTATTATAATTTTATTAAAAAAATCGTTGCTGAAAAGACAAAAAATACCGTTTTTTTTGACTCGGTTTTATTTACTGTTTTACTGTTTACCTATCCAATTTTTATCATCTCCTTATTTTTTATACTCAAGTTATTTCAGATCCCAACCACCATTATTTTTGTTATCTTAGTAGCACTACCAATTATGGGAAAAAGGGTACAAGAATAATTTTAAATTTTTACAATGACATCCATCCGAAAACTAGAAAAAAGAAAAAAAATTGCATTGATTGCGCACGATAATAAAAAAAAGGACATTATTGAATGGGCGGTGCACAATAAAATAGTATTGTCTAAACATAGTTTAATTGCAACCGGAACAACTGGTAGGCTAATTGAAGAAGCCCTGGATCAGCCGGTGGTTAAACTATTAAGCGGGCCACTTGGCGGAGACCAACAAATTGGCGCCATGATTGCAACAGGAGACATAGATATGATTTTTTTCTTTTTCGATCCCATGGAAGCACAACCACACGATAGTGATGTAAAGGCTTTATTAAGACTTGCTGTAGCATGGAACCTTCCAATGGCATGCGACAGAACCACCGCTGATTTTATAGTGACATCACCATTTATGCAAGGGGAATATGCCTATGCGCTTCCTAACTATGTGAATTATTTAAACAGAAAAGTATAATTAAAAATAAAATCAACTTATATATAAAAACCACCAAAAAAATAATTATGAAAAACCTAAACAAAATAGGGTTGTTTTGCGCCATCATGTTGAATATTTATTCCAACAGCATTGCACAACAATTTACAGGATTCAAAAACACAGACGCACAGAAAAAGGTAGAAGCTAATTTTGATAATCAATTAAGTGCAAAACGCATTGGTGAAAATATTAAATTAATGTCTTCTGTTCCACACCATATTGGATCTGTTGGTGGAAAATTTGTTGCAGATGAAATTGCTAAACAATTTAAAGCATCGGGATGGGATACAAAAATAGTGACCTATCAATTATTGTTTCCAACCCCTATCACCCGCGTATTAGAAATGAAAGGAGTAACTAATTTTAAGGCCTTATTAAAAGAACCGGCTTTAAAAGAAGATGCCACATCGGGACAAGCAGACCAATTACCAACTTATAATTGTTGGAGTGCAGATGGTGATGTGAATGCTGAGTTAGTTTTTGTGAACTATGGTCTACCAGAAGATTATGAAACGCTTGCGAAATATGGTATTGATGTAAAAGGAAAAATTGTAATTGCAAAATATGGCAGAAGTTGGAGAGGTATTAAACCAAAAGTGGCACAAGAACACGGTGCGATTGGTTGTTTAATTTATTCTGATCCACAAGATGATGGTTATGGAGCGGGTGATGTGTATCCAGCTGGTCCCTTTAAAAATAAATATGGTGTTCAAAGAGGATCAATTATGGATATGGTGATTTACCCTGGAGATCCTAGTACGCCCAACTACGCTTCTGTGGATGGCGCCCCCAGGGTTGACCACAATAACGCAGAGAATCTTTTAAAAATACCTGTATTACCAATTAGTTATAGCGACGCCGCGCCTTTATTACAAGACATGGCCGGTCCGGTGGCACCAAAATCTTGGAGAGGAGGGCTGCCTTTTACCTATCATATAGGTCCTAGTAAGTCTAAACTGCATTTAAAATTGGATTTTGATTGGAAATTACGCCCCGCGTATAATGTAATCGCGATGATACAGGGTAGCCAATATCCAGATCAGTGGGTGATTAGAGGAAATCACCACGATGCCTGGGTAAATGGCGCAAACGACCCGGTTAGTGGCATGGCTGCAGAACTAGAAGAGGCTTTCGCAATTGGGGCCATGGTAAAATCAGGATGGAAACCAAAAAGAACCCTTGTGTATTGCGCGTGGGATGCCGAAGAGCAAGGTTTGATGGGTTCAGTAGAGTGGGTCGAAGAGCATGCGGCATCTTTACAAGCCAAAGCAGTAGCCTACATTAATTCTGATGGAAATGGTAGGGGCTTTTTGGGGGCAGAGGGTTCACACGCCTTCACAGGACTAATCACCGATATCAGTAAATCAATTCAAGACCCTCAAACAGGCGTCACTATTTTTGAAAGACAAAGAGCGAATCGCGCGACAGAGGCAACAACGACAGCAACAAAAAAAGAAATTTTAAATAGCACGACCTATCCACTAGGCGCAATGGGCTCGGGTTCTGATTATTCTTCGTTCATTCAGCACGTAGGTGTTCCTTCATTAAACATTGGTTTTGGTGGAGAAAACGAGGGTGGAGAATACCATTCCATTTATGATTCCTATGACCACTATTCAAAATACAAGGACCCAGGATTTGCTTATGGTGTCACACTTGCCCAAACAGCAGGACGCGCCGCATTAAGGTTATCCGAGGCAGACGCTTTACCATTTGATTTTACAGCCTTACATAAAACAGTGAAAGGGTACATCGCAGAGCTAATGAATAATGTAGAGCAAATGCGCGAAAAAGCAAAAGTAGAAAATGAATTAGTGAACACAAAAGCATACGCCGTTGCGGCAGACCCAACAGAAGGATTAAAATTACCTACCCTGGTTGAAGATGTTCCTTATGTTGATTTTGCATCGATATTAAACGCATTAACGCGTTTAGAAAAATCAGCGCAACAGGTAGAGCAAATAAAAGTAAACGCGGATGCACAAAAACTAGCCGCAATCAATGCAAAAATTTATGCAGCAGAACAGACCTTATTAATGACAAAGGGTTTGCCGCGTAGACCATGGTACAAACATAGTTTATACGCACCAGGCTTTTATACTGGTTATGGGGTTAAAACAATACCAGGCGTTCGTGAAGCAATTGAACAAAAAGATTGGTCTGAAACAAGGATTCAAATTGAAGAAGTAGCCGCAGCAATCAATAGGCTGGCCACTTATTTAGAAACACTTTAAAGTGTTTTTTACGAAACTTATTTAAGGTTTGCGCTTACCTTTGTGCATGCCTTTTACACTTCATTCCAACTATACACCCTCGGGCGATCAGCCAACCGCAATTGCGCAACTGACCGAGGGTGTGTTGAATGGAGATCCGCAACAAACACTCTTGGGCGTGACGGGTTCTGGTAAAACTTTTACCATTGCTAACTTAATTCAAAACGTACAACGCCCCACACTAGTCCTTACACATAATAAAACACTGGTTGCCCAATTGTATGGAGAGTTTAAACAATTCTTTCCCGACAATGCAGTGGGGTATTTTGTATCCTATTACGACTACTATCAACCGGAAGCCTATCTACCAACTTCGGGTGTGTATATTGAAAAAGATTTAAGCATTAATGAAGAGCTAGATAAATTAAGACTTCAAGCAACTGCACAATTATTAAGTGGCCGAAGAGATATTATTATTGTAGCGAGTGTGAGTTGTATTTATGGTATGGGCAATCCAACCGAATATGAAAACGGCATTATTCGAATTCACCAAGGACAAATTTTATCACGCCAAGCATTTTTACATGCGCTAGTGAATAGTTTATACCACCGCTCTGTCACCGAATTTGACCGGGGTGCTTTTAGGGTGAATGGAGACACCATAGATATTCGATTGCCTTATGTAGATTATGGATATCGAATTACTTTTTTTGGGGATGAAATTGAAGCCATTGAAAGTATAGAAGTTGAATCAGGAAAAAGAATTGAGCCCATGGAGAACGCGGCGATTTTTCCAGCAAATTTATACATGGCACCAAAAGAAATGCTGCAAGAAATTATTATTGAGATACAGGATGAATTGCGTGCACAGGTAGAATATTTTAAAAAGGTGGGAAAACACCAAGAAGCAGCAAGGATAAAAGAAAGGGTTGAATACGATATAGAGATGATTAGAGAATTAGGTTATTGTACAGGGATAGAAAACTATTCTAGATTTTTTGATCGACGCAAGCCTGGCACAAGGCCGTTCTGCTTATTGGATTATTTTCCAAAAGACTTTTTATGTGTGATCGACGAAAGCCATGTAACCATTCCACAAATAACCGGTATGTATGGTGGAGATAGAAGTAGAAAAATGAATTTAGTAGAATTTGGTTTTAGATTACCAAGCGCGATTGACAATAGGCCACTTAATTTTAATGAGTTTGAAAGGGTGATTGGACAAACCATTTTTGTGAGTGCTACACCCGGTGAATATGAACTAGAAAAAACAGACGGACTCATTGTAGAACAGGTAGTACGCCCAACTGGCTTATTAGATCCACCAATAGAAGTGCGCCCAACAAAAAATCAGATTGATGATTTGTTAGACGAAATAGCCATGCAGGTGGAGATGGGGGATCGTGTGTTAGTGACCACATTAACCAAAAAGATGGCCGAGGAGATGGACCGATACTTATCTAAAATTAATATCAAATCAAAATACATACATAGTGATATTGACGCGTTAGAGCGCGTGGAGATATTGAGAGAGCTGCGTCTTGGTGTGATTGATGTATTAGTGGGCGTGAATTTATTAAGAGAGGGCTTGGATTTACCAGAAGTTTCATTGGTGGTCGTCTTAGACGCTGATAAAGAGGGCTTTTTAAGAAACGAAAAATCCTTAACCCAAACATCGGGTCGTGCCGCAAGAAATGTGCGTGGTCGTGTTATTTTTTATGGCGACAAAATTACTATGAGCATGCAGCGTACCATGGACGAAACCAATCGTCGTCGAGCAAAACAGATTCAATACAACACAGAACATAATATTACACCAACCACTATTGTAAAATCAATAGAACAAGTGATGAAGCAAACAGCGGTATTAGATATTAAAGGATTTAGCCATGACAATATCAACATTCGGACTACAGATGGATTGAATATGGTAGCAGAACCCAATAGCCAATATGAAACGATTCCACAAATGGAAAAAGCGATTTTGCAAACTAAAAAGCAAATGGAGAAAATGGCGAAAGCGATGGATTTTATGGAAGCTGCAAAACTGCGAGACGAAATGTTTAGAATGGAATTACAATTAGAAAAAATGAAAGCCTCCTAGCATATGAATGATTTTTTTATAGCAGTATACAATGGGTTGCTTCAAACAACATGGATAGAAGCGCTGGCGGTGATCATGGGCATTGTGTCGGTTTGGTATAGCCGAAAAGAAAATATTTTAGTATTTCCAACTGGCATCATTAACACGACGCTCTATATCTACTTAAGTTATAAAGGACATTTATTAGGTGAGGCTAGTGTTAACTTGTATTATACAATTATGAGCATTTATGGCTGGTATTGGTGGTCAAGAAAAAAAGAAGACCAAGTCACGAATGTGTTACAAATCACCAATAGCAGCAGTTCACAAAGATTACAACAGGTTTTAGTGTTTATAGGATTTTATCTGATCTTATTTTTTGTACTAGAGTTTTTAAAAAATAATTTTGCGCCAGATGCGATTCCATGGGCAGACGCATTAGCAAGCGCATCAGCTTATACTGCCATGTGGTTGATGGCAAAGAAAAAAGTGGAAAGCTGGATCTGGTGGATCATTACTAATATTACATCAATACCACTTTATTTTATCAAGGGCTATGCGTTTACAAGTGTTCAATTTATAGTTTTATTAATTTTAGCAATAGCAGGTTTAATTACTTGGAATAAAAAAGCGAAACAAGCGCTTGCGAAATCAAGTAATTAATAAATCATTAAGCAATGAAACCAATTCAAAAAATAGTAGTACTAGGTCCTGAATCAACTGGCAAGTCAACACTATGTGCAGCACTTGCGGCACACTATCAAACTATTTGGACACCCGAATATGCAAGACAGTATTTATCTGAACACGGGACCAAGTATACCTATGATGATTTATTAACCATCGCAAAAGGACAAATCAACAATGAAGAAAAATCAATTGAATTTTTGGAACAAAAAATCCAAGACAACAAGGGCGAGGCAATTATAAATAAATTAATTGTAGATACTGATATGTATGTGATGAAAGTATGGTGTGAATATGTATTTAACAATTGTCATCACTATATTTTAGAACAAATTAATCAACGTAGTTATGATCTATACCTACTCTGTGATATAGACCTACCATGGGCTGCAGACGAAATGCGTGAATATCCAGATGCCGGACCTAGAATCGAATTGTTTACAATTTATAAGGAGCTATTGATCAACCAAAACACACCCTGGGGCATTGTTTCTGGTTCGGATGTACAAAGAACAGCAAATGCAATTCAGCTGATAGAACAGTATTTATAGTATTTTCAAAAAACTAAGATTAATTCACAAAGGGCCTGGCTTTATACACAATCGCTTATTTTAAATTAAAAATTGTGGACGAGCAAGTGGATAAACCCACCTATTTTTTTCTAATTAAATTTTGAACGTCTTCGTCCCCCTCCAAATTGTTCATTTCTCTAAGTATTTGTGGATAACGCCACGCAACTCTTCTTGACATTGGACGCGCTGTGAATTTCTTGGGATTAGGAAGGCCTGCAATCATCATCGCAGCTTCTGCACGCGTTAATTTTTTAGCAGACTTTTTAAAATAATGTTGCGCAGCAGCTTCCATACCAAAACAACCAGGGCCAGTTTCAATCACATTTAAATACATTTCTAAAACCCTCTTTTTACCCCAGATGAGTTCAATTAAAAAAGTAAAATAAAATTCAGGTAGTTTACGAACATATTTATCGTATTGTCCGCCCTGCCATAAGAATACATTTTTTGCAACCTGTTGTGTAATGGTACTAGCGCCACCACCAAGTGGGATTCTAGATTTCTTTTTTTTCTTTTTTGGTTTGAAACTTCTTTCCATGGCCTCCCAGTCTACACCAATATGATCGGGGAAAGCCTGATCCTCACTGGCTATTGCGGCTAGTTTAATATTATATGAAAGAGCCTCCCAAGCAACATAATCTCTCTTTAATCCTAAGCCAAACGCATTGGTTAACTGGGTAATGGTAATGGGTGGAAACACAAAACGCAAAACAACTACATAGAGTAATGAACCAATCAACAAATACCAAATGATGCGTTTAATTTTTTTAATCAAAATGTAAATCAATTATCGTGAATGTAATTTCTGTTTGAATGAGTCTAAGCTTACAAAATTTCTACACTAAATCTTTTGCCAATTGGTCTGTAAGGTGGATTCTTTTTACTCATCCATCTTCCGATAAAATAAGCAACCACCCCACCTGCAATAGAAGGCATATTTTTTGAACTAAATACAGCTTCTTTATTGATAATAGAATTGGTGATGTTTAATCCACTATATAAAACCCCTCCAACTTTTAAAAAGGCACCATTGGCAAAAACACTTTGGTAACGACCTTTGTCTTTTGCAAAAGCTCTAATTTCATTGATGTGTAAAGTCAGTGTACCCAATCTTAATGTGTCTTGTCCATAAGTACCATAAGCCGTCATGACCGTTTGGAGAGCATATTGTTTAACCTGTATAGAGTCGTTCTTGACCCATTGAATTTGTCCTGTTATCCACTGACGATTGCTAAACTCAAATTGAATGTAATTGTCTTTTGTAAAAGACTTGATGGTGACGCCCCTGTCTTTTAATACAAGAACGTTTCCGGATTGTGCTACCACTATATTAGCCAATGCCAATAGGCAGGTACAAAACAACAAAAGGGTTATTTTTTTCACAAGTCTAAATTACAATAAAGCCAACTAAAAAGAACCATATTGCCATAAATGTTTGTGAAAGAAGTAGGACCTGACCTAATAAATCAAAATCGCACTATATAAAAGTGCAGCGCTGAAGATTAAAATGATCATCCCAGAAATACGATTGATCCAAAGAAGGTTTTTTTCTGTTAACCTTGGTCTTAGTTTTCCCGCTAAAAAAACTTTGATTAAATCAGACAATAAAACAAATCCAAGACAGGTTCCAAAAACGATCAATTTATATTGAATTGGATTAGGCGTATCGTCCGCACTAGTATTAATGGCTGCTGTCCAAGCAAACCAAAATAAAAAAACGCTAGGGTTAAGCGTGTTCATTAAGAAGCCAGAAAAATAAGAGGAGACGAGGTCTTTAATATGAACAGGTTTATGCACCCCGTCTGTGCCCATGTTTTCTAATTTCAGTTTTTTAAAGAACAAAGTATATAAACCCATCAACAATAAAAAGCCTGCACCCGCTAAAGCAATTGTTGATTTGTGGTTGAGTACAAGATTAAATAAAGAAGTAAAAAAATTGCAAATAAAAAGTAACATAAAATCACTACTTGATACCCCTGCTACAAATGCATAGCCAGAGCGCTTGCCATTGGTAAGGCTTTGTTTGATAATTGCGAAAATTACAGGTCCAATGGAAATACTTAAAATAAAACCCAATAGCACACCTTTCAAAATTGGGTCAACTAGCATTGGCCTTGATTTTTAATATATAGCTTCCAGTCTGCAAGCATATCACCTTTCAATACTCTCGGAAACTTATGCTGTCCGCCAATTTTACCCTTACTTTCCATGAATCCCATAAAACAATTTTCCTTTAGCACAGCTACTTTAATTGACTTAAGTGCACTTTTTCGCTCAATTGCATAATCGTCATTGAGTTGAATTAGTTTTTCATCTATTTTTTCTGCTAATAATAGTTCGTCAATGGTTTGATCACAAGCTACATACCAATGGTGTGCAAAAAAGTTCCCATCAGGCTCGCCTGTAACTGTATATTCAGGAATAGATAAATTCAATTCCTCACTTACTAACTGAATGGCTTTATTCATATTGTCTACACTCAAATGCTCACCCACCAAACTTAAAAAATGTTTTGTCCTTCCTGTGATAATAATTTCTGCATTGGATTTATCTACAAAACGAACCGTATCTCCAATTAAATAGCGCCATGCACCAGCGGGTGTGCTAATTAAAACCGCATAATCTCTACCTTCTTCTACTTCGTGAATCATTAAGGTTTCTGGCTCTTCCACCATTTCTCCATTTTCATCAAAGTTGGTTTCGTCAAAAGGAACGAATTCAAAAAAGATATGTTGGTTATAGGTTAAGCGCATTCCTACTGCGTTTTGTTTATCCTGCCAAGCTAAAAATCCTTCGCTTGCCAAATAGGTTTCAACATATTCAATCGGTTTTCCTAATAACTTTTCAAAACCATGTTTATAGGGCTCAAAACTTACCCCACCGTGTACGAATAAAGTTAGATTGGGCCAGATTTCGTGGATATTGTTAAGTTTATAGCGCTCTATCACCATCTCTAAACACATCTGTATCCATGCAGGCACGCCTACTACAAAACTAATATCCCATTCAGGCGCTTTCTCTACAATCTCTTTTAGTTTTTTATTCCAATCGCGTTCTTTCGCAATTTTTTTACCAGGCTTGTAAAATGGTTGAAACCAAAAAGGAGATTTTTTTGCAGTGATGCCACTTAGGTCACCTGCATAATAACCTGCACCCTTTTGTAAATCTGTACTACCCCCTAAAGTAAGCCAGCCACGTCCTAATGCAGACAAGGGAATTTCACGATATTTTAAAAAACTGATCAATTGCTTGATCATGATGATTTTATTGCCTCTCAATAAGTCGTTCGTAATGGGTATATACTTACTTGCAGCCTCACTCGTACCGCTGCTTAAAGCAAAATAGTTGATCTTTCCTGGCCAACAAATATCCGATTGGCCCTCAAGCGTTAAATGCCACCATTCTTTATAGATCTTATTGTAATTATAAGTTGGGACTATTTCTTGGAATTTTTTCCCAATATGTTTGCTCGTTAATATTTCGTCGAATTTATTTTTTTGGCCAAAAGCGGTGTAACGCGCTCTTTTTAATAATTTTTTGAGTACGCGCATTTGAGCACCTCTAGGATTTTTAGGCTGCAAGCCTAAGGCTTTGCTAATGTTCTTTGGTAAATTAAACTCAAATAGCGCCATCTACAGAAACGGGTTTTACTTTTAAATATTTGTTACAAAAATACGAATGTTATTCGAGCAAACGAACCTACTTTTGTATCATGATTAAAAATACGCTAATTCAGGCTGTAGAGGTT
>Ga0114971_10002881_pt1 | contig 11752 bp, 8 predicted proteins | sample M_140625_MF_Meta_FD_87320 | JGI IMG/M metagenome (GOLD analysis project Ga0114971, IMG submission 87320) | Freshwater microbial communities from Lake Montjoie, Canada to study carbon cycling - M_140625_MF_MetaG | ecosystem: Environmental > Aquatic > Freshwater > Lake | place: Lake Montjoie... | reverse complement strand
TTTTGCGGTGCCACGTTCTGCATGTACAACGTTTTCGTTTAGTCAGCCGTGTTGTCCGTCTCTCTTTCCAAACAAGAAAAAATCATCCTCCCAGAACATTCAAGAGACAAATGTTTTGCGGTGCCACGTTCTGCTCGATACAATGACGCTCGTTATCGGGGCGTAGCGCAGTTGGTAGCGCGCGACATTTGGGATGTTGAGGTCGCATGTTCGAATCATGTCGCCCCGATCGGAGAACCGGACAGAGCAATCTGCCCGGTTTTTGGTTTCTAGAGACTGGGTGTGCAGGTCGTCTCGGTGATCTTGTTTTCCGCATCCACATAGACAACTGTTTGTGAAACATCATCGAGCTCTGTCACCGGTATATGCTCGATACGGTTGATGACAATGATGTCCCCGCGCGAGAAAAGATGCGCTGGCGGACCATTGAGAACAATGCTCTGTTGGTTTCCAGGAATCACGTACGTTTCCCAGTGGTTGCCATTATTGACATTGTTTATATGAACAAGCTCAAACTTCATCAGTCCGGCGGCGGCAATGAGCTCTGGGCAGATGGCGATAGAGCCTTTGTAGTCAGCATTGGCATCCGTGACCGTTGCACGGTGAATCTTGGCGGTTACAAAGAGGCGTTGACGCATAGTCGTTACTCCGGGTACATGTTCGTTTGTTTAGGTGTTAGGCCAGCCAGGTTACTTCAGATTCTGCTGGATATTCTCGCTAAATGTGTCCAGCTTTTCCTCTACCGCTGTGCAGGCTTGATCGGATGCGCAAGTTGCATCCAGCCGTACGATAACAGTCGGTGAACCCCCCATAACTTGGCGAATGCCTTTGAGGATTCGGCTTGGCAGGTTTCTAACGCGGCCCATCTTTGACATCGTCTCTATATGACCACTTTGCTCCTGCTCCCAGTAGTCCATGATAATGCGCTTTTGAGGTGTTGTCGTGCTACGGAAGAGCATCCGGCGAACTTTCGCACCCCCCTTACTTTGGAGCTGTCCGGCGAAGGTGAAATCTCCCTCTGTCATACAGACCGTCGGGTCGTGGTAGGCATCCAGGTGAGCTCCCGAGACAATCGTAAGGGCAACTTCGGGTGCGTTCGCCAGCTTGTAAATGTAGATGCTGCCTCTGGGATTACCAATCATCTCACGATATTGGTTGCCAAATGGCTCTTCGGACGCGAGATAGCCCGCGATCGCGAGTGGGGGGACGGGCATCCAGCTGGCCTGTGAGCGGACCTGCTTTGCCTGCGATACTGCAATACCCACAACAATTGCCATGAGAGAGATGGATGCGATCACGACGATGTCATTGACATTCGCTTTGGTGCGAGGCTTATAGACCCGCCGCATCGATGCAATCCCCATCAGGACTCCAAGGACGACGCCAAGGGTCGCTTCGGCGATCAGGAGGAGCTTGATGGTGGCTGGGGATGCGGAAACATTTAGCATCCCGTGCCAAGATGCAAGCAGGGATTCGGGAAGCGGGATGCATAGGAGAACCATCAGCAGTGAAACTGGAAAAAGTCGCTTTCCGTGGAGGTGCCCGGATGAGCGTGCGGTTAGCACTAGGATAAGTGTGAGTGCTGAGAATGTTACCGTCGGTGCGTGACCAATCGTACCGAGAATCAAAATAATCGCTGCAATCACAAATCCAAGCCATGTGTTGATGGTCACTTTGTCCTGAAGGCGAGGAGGCATCAGGAGACAGGTGAAGACGCTGCTCACAAGTGCCGCAAAGCTGAGGATTTGCCATGGGGCAGCAACGGATGCCGACATCCAATAGCCACGTGGTAGGTCCATGATCAGAGAGATGGGCCGATCGATGGCATCGCGCGTCGTATTGAAGAGCCAAGGACCATCGATTCTGAGAAGCACGAGCGTGAGGCCAATCACGCCTACGCGGAGGGCTACATGGAGCACTTTTTGGCTAAGCGACAGGCTTTCATAGCCATGTAGGGTTTCTGGAGTGTGCTTTGGAGCGACGAAAAACTCATCATCGTCATCGATAGCCATTTGTCGGTAGTCATCGTAGCCACCCATGCTGACGGCCCTTAACTGCTCCAATGCCTGTTTGGCGAGGAGGCGCTCCCGGAGGATGAAAAGCGTTATCAAGCTTACAACCAAGAGTCCTCCAAAAATGAGGATGTCTCTTATGGCGATGCGTGTTCCTCCTTGAACGGGAGGATTGTACGGAAGAATTTTGCCGACGAAGGTGTGGCGTTCATCCCCAACCTTAGATTCAAGCCTCGTGACGCCATCCGTGACAACGATATCCCAGCGCGTCGCCGTCGTTCTCGAAAGTCTATCCATGACGAGGGAAATACCGGATGTGCCTTTGGCTCCCGGTGCGATGTTGAGCAGGACAGGGACTTTGTCCTTTGAAAGTGCATAGAGGTTCATCGCCGAGAAGAGGCTCGTCGCCTCAAGGCTTCCATCCATAAAGCTGATTTCGGCTGCATATACGGCGAGGACGCCGCCGGGCTTCTGTTCCGCCATCAGGGATAGGACCACGGATAGTGGATACGTTTGCTTACCACCTGTGGATGAAACGCCGTCAAATTTGACGGCATACGCCTTAAGTGGCTCTGCCGATGACCGGAGCGGCGCCATTGTAATGAGTGTGACCACTAAGAGCAGCAATAAGCGTGGTAATTGGATGTTTTTCAATTCAGTGTAATCGTACCAATATTGGACGCGATTGCAGGGTGAATGAAGTGGGAATCTTAGGAGGTTGGCAATTTCCGTGCCAAACGCAGGAAGTCTGACGAAAGGTGTGTAGAAACGCACAATTAATATTGCAAATGTGTCCAATACATGACATTATGCCGCTAAGCAAAAATTGGGGTTAGCGGTTCAGGTAGCAGAAATCATCACTTTGGACTCTACATGGATGTCAAGTCTCAAGTGGGGTACCGGATTTACGTTCGAAACGATTTTGTTACTACGTCCGCTTACATCTGATATACGGTTCGTATCTAGTAATGGTTCCTGCGGACTGTAGACGATTTGCCCATGTGGACGCGCCGGATTAGAGGCGCTGAAACAAATCATTTTCAGTATTGCTTGGAATCATCCGAGGCGTGTTAAGAGTCATCAAGACACCCCGGATAGCCTCAAAGATTTAGGTTCGGAGGTAGCTATGCAGTCTTCATTCGCAAATATGCGTTCACGTAACGCCTTCACGCTCATCGAGCTTCTCGTCGTCATCGCGATTATCGCGATTCTCGCCGCAATCCTCTTCCCTGTGTTCGCACAGGCACGCGGTGCAGCACGTCAGGCATCCTGTCTGTCCAACGTCAAGCAGGTTGCACTTGCATCTATGATGTATGCACAGGACTACGATGAGACCCTGCCACGTATGGACAACAATGGTTCCTGTGGCTACGGTCAAAATCCATGCCAGACGCCTGACTGGGCAGACATGACTCTTGCACCTGGCGCTGACATCAATGCACAGATTGCAAACTCGACCGTTGGTTACTTTGGTGTGATTCAGCCTTACATCAAGAACTGGAAGATCGGCGAGTGCCCTGAAATCGGTGCATCCAAGTGGGCTCAGATTGTTTCTGGCGGCTTCGGTGTGAACTGGGGCGGCGCTTACAGCAAGGCTAAAGAGCCTGTTTACCAGGCGATGCTTGGCCAGATGGCTGTTTCCCTCAATGTTGTTGACTGGGGTGCTGACTGGGCAACCGATACTGCGCGGGGCAAAATCAGCGCTATTGCACGTCCTGCGGATGTCATGATGTTCGTCGGTGAGTCTGCATGGGGCTGGACCGGCGAGCAGTCCCTCGGACTTGGCAACGGTGCTGTATGGGCAGCTGCTGTTGATGGCAGCCCATGTGGTGGTGGTGATGGTTGGACTTGGTATCGTCATAAGGGTGAAGGAACCAACTTCGGTGGATTTACCTCTACCCCAGCAAAGAACCCAAACAAGCGCGGTTTCGCGAATGTCGGTTTCTGTGATGGTCACGTGAAGGCACTGAAGCATGGCACGCTTGAGAGCTGTGCATACGATGCCAGCCGTAACCAGTACTACTACCCGTTCTGGGAAACCCGCTTCTAAGCATCCGGCTAACATGTATTCCGGCACCCTCAATGGTTGCCGGGATATTTTGGATGTAAGGACATGATAGACGTCAGGAGGGCACATGCTCTGGTGACGTCTATTCACTTTCAGGAGACAAACATCAATGAATAAAATTGCTTTGATTGCAGCCGCAGCACTGACATTTGGCTGCTTGCTCACCGGATGCAGCACCGAGTCTGATCCAAACGAAACCGCCGTTATCAAGGGAGAACCTGCCGGAGGTGCACCTGAAGGCGCAAAGCGTCCATCTAACCCATTTGCAGGGGCACCTGATGGAATGGGCGGACCTGCTGGAGGCAAGGGTGGCATGAAGAAGGGTGGTTCGGCGGGTGGTGCTCCAACCCCTGGAGCCGGCGCCGCAGCTGCTCCTAACGGACAGTAGTCGTAATCAGAGATACGGCCCCGGACCTCTTACATGGATGGACCGGGGTCTTGTCGTTTTACATCCAGCGGATACCAGCCAAATGACACAGCCATTGACACAATGCACACCCAGCCACATCGTTATTGGTGGCATTTTGATGTTCGTTGGGCTCATCTCGCTAAACGGCTGTAAGGCTGAGTCACCAGCAAAACCTGCGCAGGTGGCTGCATCTAAGTTAGTCCTACCCCTTCCTAGCAATGAAGATCTAACCGCAGAGGATGAGGCGGAAGTCAACCGTGCGATGGTTGCGATTCAAGGGAGGGATATCCCGACAACGCTTGGCATCATCAGAAAAATGACCCCTAAATCTGCAACATCGGCAGACCTTTCAGAACGCCTCGCTGCGACCTGCCGCGCCTTCGGAGAAGTTGACCTCGCGTGGCGCTTTGCAAAGCAAGCCGTGGCGATTGCACCTGATTCGGCATCGGCGTTGCTAGTGCTGTCCGTGACCGAGTCCGATCTTGACTGGCCGGGAAACATCGGTACGCGCATCAAACGCATTAAGGAGCTCGCTCCAAATTCTGTTGAGCCACTGCTCTCCCTTGCAACCTTTTATCAGGCAGGCGCACAGTACAAGGAAGCGGAAGCTGAGTACCGGGCCCTGATTGTGATGGATGCCGATAACCCAGCGGGATGGGGGATGCTGGCATCGAATCTACATTTACAAAAACGGATTACCGAAGCACGTGGAGTTCTTGAGGAAGCAGCAAAACGAAGCGACCCGAATGATCCAGCCATCTGGATTCTTAGTGCAAAACTGGATCTTGATGAAGCTGAAGCCAATCCGGCACAGGCAGCTGCGCTCTACGAAAAAGCTCTCACATCGCTTGAAGCAGGCATTCAGATCGCACCCGTTCCTGCCGCCTACATGGCCCTCGGGCGTGTGCGCGAGGCCACTGGGGATCTGAAAGGCGCATTGGTTGCCTTTGCAAAATCCTATGCGATGCTCCCTGAACAGGTTGGGCTGCGGCCGCGGCTTGCGCGCTTGCAGATCCGGGCTGGTCAGACGGCGAAAGGCGACAAACTGATTGCTGAGGAGCAAAAGGCCGTCGAATCCAAGGACAGATTGACGCGTGCAGTGAACGGCTCTGGCGCAAACCTCACCGATGTCGAGCGCCACCGGGTGGTCGCCCTTGAAGCCGACAAACGAAAAATGTTATCCCGCGCACGCCTTGAGTGGTCGATTATCGCTCATCTCAAACCTGGCGATGTGCAAGCGGAAGCCCGTTTGGTAACGCTACGAAAAGGCGTCCCGGATGTTCCATTTCCAAAGGTCTTTCCTTAGGCAATCTAAGAAACCATGCAGGGAACGGAGCTCCCTGCTTTTCTATTTTGCGCCTTCGGTGACAGTGATGTAGCTACCGAGTGGTTGCTGTTTCAGTTGCTGCGTGAGCCCGCTTGGCCAGCGGATACTCACATTCACAGGACTGGATACCTGACCCAGGCCCACAATGACACGGCCATCGCTCGCGGACATATACGAGCCATCCGTGTGCGCATGCCGTACAAGTGTCTTTCCACCGGCTTTGACCGTAACGATCGCGCCGCTGCCATCCCGCGTGGACTTTGTCCCAATCAGCTTCAGCCCAATCCACGCACCGCTTGTTGTGTGCTCGTTTGCATAAATGTGCACGCCGCCAAAGCTGTCAATGGTCACGACATCCGTGCGGCCATCGTTGTTGATGTCGCCGACCGCTAACCCGCGGCCCACGATTGGCATCATAAACGATGACCCTGCTAGAGGCGTTGCATCTTCGAAGCGCTTGCCATCGATGTTTCGAAGCAGCTGACTCGGCTGCTTAAAGACACTCTTGGGCTTTATGTCGTGGACGTTGTCCATCACGTGGCCATTTGTGGTGATGATGTCTAATAGCCCATCATTGTCGATGTCGACCATCCGTAAGCCAAATGTCACGAAAGAGCGCGTCGGGAAGGCGGTATTGGATTGCACACTGACATCCGAGAACAAGTCCGGACCATCACTGTGGTAAAGGGACATCGGTTCCGTTTCAAATGTCGCCACTGCGAGGTCAAACTGGCCATCGTTGTCGAAGTCACCCCAGTCCACTCCCATCCCGCCGTGGACTTTGCCATCTAGGTCGTACGCCGTACCGGACCGTGCGCCTACATTTGCAATCTTCAGTGGTTTGGTGCTCTCAACGGCAAGGAGGTCTCCCGGGCTTTCATCGTTGGCGATGGCGATACGCACTTTGCCGTTTCGGTTGATGTCAAGCGCCGCGATGCCGAGGCCGCGCCCGCTTGTTTTTATGCCCGCCGTTTTTGTGATATCGGTAAATCTCAGCCCATTGGTGTTGCGGAACACGGCGGCTTGGAGGGGGACATATTCCCGAGGCCCGCAGGCTCCAAGGACAGTTGTGCCACTTGGGCTCCGGAAATCGCAGCGCTCACGCGTGCCCTTTTCTGGGTTGTAGGAGACATAGTTGGCGATGATTAGGTCGGATTTGCCATCCAAGTCGATGTCGGCAAACGCTGCGGATGTTCCCCACGGCTGAATGGGAATACCGCTTTGAGCAGTGACATCTTCAAAGCCATTTCCCGTATTGCGCCACAAATACCCGGTTCGATAGCCGTTGATATAGACATCTAGGTCACCATCATTGTCGATATCGCCGACCGCACCCCCCTGTGGCGTGATCGTTGTGGTGGGAAGCACCGCCTTGGATGACTTGAAGCCTAGCTTGCCATCGCCATCGTAGAGCGCAACTGGCGCACCGATAACGAGGAGGTCGAGGTTGCCGTCATTGTTGAAATCCGCCAGCGCACAGCCATTTCCAATTGTCTGCAGCAAGGTCAGTGGACGCTCCTTAGGCATGGGAAATGTGTACGCCGCGACATCTGTTTGTGCCGTGACATCCCGGAGCCAGCCAGCACTTGTCTGCTTCTCATGGGTGGCTGTTGGTGTGTTGCATCCAGCGAGCATCGTGACGGCCAGCAGGGCTGCAAAAGTCGGTGGCGTGTTAGCGGTACGCATCATGTCGTGTTGTTAGCCTTTCCCCGTTATAGTTCCTTGCGCAGTTGCCGGGCTTGCGAGCTCAAACTCGATGACGGGTGATTTTAGCAAGTTTGTGGCAGTGTCAGTTTGAAATTCACGGCCTTCGAAGTGCGTCCAATCCCGATGGCTGGTTACCACAGCCATTGAGCGTAGGACGATTTCGCGTCCCGTCTTGAGCATCAGGGTGATAGCCATATGCCCAACTTTGAACTTATCTTCATTGTTGGCGCAGCGGAGAACGATGGACCACTTTCGTGGAATGGGAGCGTTTGCTGTTGTTGGAATGGTGAACGTCGCAGGAGTCCATTGATCGCCGCAAGCGGGCAAGTTGCCAACATGTGTTTCATTCACAAAAATGCGCTTTGCACCGTAGCCGGCATTTACACCAAATGTATCCAGTGTTAGTGTAATGCCTGTGACTTGCGCCAGCTCAGCGTCCGATGCCTCGATGGGAACAGCAGGTTTTGCATCAACGGAGTGCTCATGGAAAACCGGCGTTGCTTCGCGAAGCACGCCCGGGAATGTTTTTGGCGACAGCTTGATTTGTGTATCATCTCCAAATGGACGTTCCGCAACAATATGCACTTCGCAGCGCGTAGCGGTGTCGCTTCCATGGATACCAATAGTGAACTCTTTACCCGTTAGCGCTGTGATGTCGAAGCCTGCCATCTCCCACATCCGGGCCGTCTTGGATGGCATCCCATCGATTGCATAGCCGGCGAACTGGTTTAGTGCGCCTTGTGTTTTTCGGTTTGGTTGAACACGCATCCCGTTTATTTCAACGACTGGCAGTGCTGGGTAGCCGATCACCAGGAGCTCGCGTTGACCGGTTGCAAATGGTGCGAGGCTGATGGTTTTGATGTTGGGATTTCGGTTATCGCTGACACGCACGATAGGAGCCATTTTGACCATCGGGCCACGAGCGGCCCCGGGACGCAGCTCGATCCCAATAGTTTCATAAGCTGGAATCGTGACAGTGCATTCCTCGCCACCTGTGAAGCCAAATGGTAACTCCATTGTGTATGGATAGACGGTCCGTCCGCTCCATGGCTGGCCAGTCTTACCCGTGAACAGCGTTGTGGAATCGAGCTTGAAAGTGATTGTCTTTGTGGTCGGGGCAGGGTTTCGAATGACCACAGTGCCGGTCTTGCCACTTTCCGCAAAGCCAACAAATCCGTAGGGCGCACCTTCATCCGGGCGGCCACCGATATAAACCGTGTTGATCAGATCCTGGCGGCGGCTGTCGGCCCATTTGTGGATGGCGATGAGTGCCTTCCATTCAGGTGGCGTGACAGATTTTGGAGAGAGGTACCACTCGCGTAGCAGGGTTCCGCGTCCGTAGTGCATCAGGATGTAGTCACACCAATCCCGGTAGGTATCGGTTGGGAGGGACATTTGTCCAGCGGCGTTTCGGATGATGCCGTGGGTCATGATGGCGCTTATTGGGAACCATGGTCGGTCTGCGGGATCGCCCCACATCCGCCAGAAGTAGACATCCCGGTCGGTGGTCGCCTGGGCCCGCCCGCTGAGCTCGGGAGTATTCGCGTTAAATCCATCATCCCCCGCGAGCAGCCACACGGTATCCGCATGGTTTAGCCAGCCGGGAGCGTGCCATGTCCAGTTGGTGGCATTGATGAAAACGCCTTTTTCTTTTGGATAGCGTGTTGCGCGGATAAAGCCATCCATTTCAGCTTCGTGACCATGTCGGTCGGTCGGGATGGTGTTCGAGAGGTGGTTGAAGTCGAACTTGTAGTACCTGATTGAACCGGTGTCAGTGAGGGCTTTGAGCTGGCTGGTTAGCGCGGCATTGTATTCGGACTGCGCGAGGGAATGGTGTTCAAAGTACTGGGAGAAATAAGAGTTTGCTTTGGCGCGTTTGTAGCCGACAGATGTTCCCCACGCAATGTCATTTGTAGTGTTGTCAGCGGCAATCCAGAGACCGAGCGCGGAGCCAGATTTGCGGAGGTTTTGTCCGAGGCTGCCAAGGGTCTGCATCCCGTTTGGGAAGAGGCTTTTCGCGGGTTGCCAGACGGAGCGACGGTCTTGCCAGCCATTGTCAGGGACCATCGCATCGATGTTGATACCGCTCCCCGCGAGTGGTTTTTGGAAGGCGCGCAGTGTTTTGATGAGGTTGTCTCCTCGGATGTCCTTGCCATCCGGGTCGAACCAGTTGTTGTAGTGGGTGAGGGCGCGTGCGTTGCTTGCGGGGCGGCTGTAGCGGAGGACGGTTTGTTCGGCGGAGAGGCCATTTTGGATGGCGATACCCGTGATGGTTTGGCTTTGGATAATGAAGCCTGGTCCAGTTGTGGCGGGTTGTGGGATTGGAAAGTGGAAGGCACGTACAAGGCCAGTTGTCGGTTTGGTTTCCTGATCGGCGCCGGCATAGTCGATGTAGCTGTGGTTCCCGACGCGTTCAAAGTGGCGGGCGTAGGCGGCGGGTTGATTGCCATTTGTGTGGCGTGTGAGCATCGTGGGGTTTTCTGGCAGAAGGACGATGCTATTTCCGATGACGACTGGCTCTCCGCGTCCGCCGCGGGTGGCTTGTTTGGTTGTTGTAAAGCGTTCGATTTCGATGTGGAGAGGTGTGGTGGATGTTGGTAGCTCGAAGTGGATAGATTTTTGGATGCCGGCGGCGGTCTTGGTGAAGGTTACGGAAATGGTTGTAGGCGCATCGTTGCTTAAACGGAGGTTTTGGCGCTGCGTGTACCGGATGGTTGTGGTCGAAGGGGAGGGGGTATCGACTACATCGGTGGTGTAGTCGCGTGCAGTGATGACTTGGCCATTGGCGAGCTTAATGGCGAACTCATCGGACTGAACGGTGAGTGTAGTTTTTGTACGTGTATTTACCAGCTTGATTGTTGTGAGGGTGCCATTTTGGTCCATCAGGCTTCGTGTGAGGCCGTTTGAATTGATGTTGATAATTGCTGGCAGCGTACGGTGATGCATGTGGTCAGTTTATGTCAAATCTGAGCGCTTATCGTCACATGGGATTTTGAGGGGGGGACCGATTTATCAGTGCATTGCCAGCCACGTTTATCTAATGGGTGGCTTATCCCGGTCACCTTATCAATTCGCGTTCCGATTCGCGTTGATTTGGGTATAGTGATGAATAGTAATGAATCAGCGAACCCTTGGCTATATCCATCTCAGTAACGAATCGCATGTGTCTGAATTGACTGTGCATCGTTCCGTGCTCTCTGCAGCCGATGTCATTTATGAAGATGTGCATTGCGGTGGGCGTATTGTAGAACGTACACAGTTCCGTGAGCTGCTATCAGCTGCGAATTCTGGCGACATTGTTATCTGTGCATCCCTTGACCGCTGGGCGTGGACGCTTGGTGATCTTCAAGTTTCCATCACACATCTCCATGCAAATGGCGTCACATTGAATATCCTCGAACCTAACCTAGTATTCTCGCCGAGTACCGAGATAGCGAGTTCATCGGCGATGGAAGTCATCGATGCCCTTGCACAGTGGGATGTAACGCTCCAAAAGCGCAAAATGCAGCATGTTGTGCGAGGCGGGACGCGCACTGCATCATCTAAGCCAGCGCGCCTCATCAAGCCGCGCCTGACGGAACCTCAGTTGATTAAGGCTGGAGAGCTCCAGCGGGATGGGTTTACTGTTCAGAACATCGCAGATTACTTTGGCGTCAGCCGAATCACGATGGTCAAGTACATGAAGCAGGCTGAAGATAGCGGTCTCTACGCCAAGGGGTGACAGGCACTTCCTTGGAAATGACTTAACAACACCCTCACGCGCTGAGGGTGTTGTTTTTGTCTTGTTGGCTATAACCACCAAGGAATCATCTTTTCGTCAGCCGGAACCCCTTGAGGTGTCCTGCAACGTGTAAACGTACTTTCCTCAAAATAAATTAAAAACACCCCCGTGTGTAGCAGCGTTGCCACTCTGCGGGGGAGTCCTCATTTTTGCAGCACAAAATGCGCCAGTGCAGGCTTAGAAGTTGCGACCACCGCCGAAGCCGCCCATGCCGCCTCCCATACCGCCGCCGCCACCCATACCGCCTCCCATACCGCCGCCGCCGCCCACACCGCCCCTGCCGCCACCCCCTCCACCACCGCCCACGCCGCCCCCCACGCCACCCCCGCCCACCCCGCCACCCATTCCACCGCCGCCCACACCGCCCATGCCACCGCCGCCCATACCGCCCATGCCGCCACCCATTCCGCCGCCACCGCCCATACCGCCCATGCCGCCGCCCATACCG
>Ga0114971_10002878_pt1 | contig 11758 bp, 11 predicted proteins | sample M_140625_MF_Meta_FD_87320 | JGI IMG/M metagenome (GOLD analysis project Ga0114971, IMG submission 87320) | Freshwater microbial communities from Lake Montjoie, Canada to study carbon cycling - M_140625_MF_MetaG | ecosystem: Environmental > Aquatic > Freshwater > Lake | place: Lake Montjoie... | reverse complement strand
ATGGCTATCGTAGAAGCAAACTGTGTACCTGTTTTTGCCGACATTGAGCGCTCCAGCCTCTGCCTCGATCCCCGCTCCGTCGAAAGTGTCATCACCGAGCGGACTGTCGCAATCATGCCGGTTCATCTTGGCGGCGTTCCGGCAGATATGGATAAGCTGGGTGCTGTTGCAGAGAAACATGGACTAGCCATTATCGAGGATGCAAGCCATGCGCACTTGAGCACTTGGCGAAACAGACAGATTGGCTCATTTGGTACGATTGGATGCTTTTCCTTACAAGCTTCCAAAAACCTCAACTGTGGTGAAGGTGGGATTATCACCACAAATGACACGGAGCTCTACGCACGCCTCTCCGCGCTGCAAAACAATGGTCGTATTCCTGGAGATCCGAGTCGGTATCGGCATGCGATGCTCGGTGGGAACTACCGGATGACAGAATTTCAAGCTGCCATCGTTGGCTGTCAGCTAAAGCGCTTAGATGTGCAGACAGTGCATCGGTATCAGAATGGAAAGCGACTTAATGCAGCACTTAGTTCGATACCAGGGTTTGCGCCACTCCCGGACAGGGATGGTGAAACGCTAAACGCATACCATCTTTACTGCTATAGCATCGATGACACAACCTTCGGCGTTCCAAGAGACATCGTTCTCGGAGCGTTGAGGGCAGAAGGGGTTTCCTGTGGGCCTGGCTACGCTACATTGGTGTACGAACATGATGCCTTTATGACAAGCGACTTCGGTCCTTATACGGGTGCATCTGATGGCTATACAAAATCGGTAGAAGCAAATCGCGCGAAGTGTCCAGTCAGTGATCTGGTTGCGCATCGGGTTGGCGCCTGGCTGCCGATGACCGAGTTAATGTCCGATGCGATCGGAATCGACGAGATCATCCAAGCGTTTGAGAAGGTGTCGCGCCTGAGGAATAGCCTTGCCAGCAACGGATAATGGGCTGCTCCGTATTCTGGATGCAAAATTTGTCTTCCAGCAGCACGAACTCTCACCGCCACTGGTTATTGGAAAAGGCACCATTGACACGATTACGGAAGCTACCTGCCAAGTAACAATCACCAACGGAACGGTCACGAGACAAGGCTTTGGAACGGTTCTCCTCTCGCATATCTGGTGCTGGCCAGAGCCTACCAATATAGACAAAGACTTGGCACTACGCGATGCCTGCGAGACAGTTGCAACGGCTATTACACAGCAACAGCCGAGTGATTCCCTTCTTGGATTGGGACACACAGTCATTTCTCTTTCCGACCAGCTCCTTGAGCACCTGCCAGCGCTTGCACGTAGAGTCTGCTGTGCACCACTTGATAATGCAATCCACGATGCCGCTGGTTGCATCGCTGCGTGCTCATCATTTGATTTGTTTACACAGCACGGTACTTCGCCTTTTGACACATTCTTTTCTGGTTTTGGTGCTGCATCCGCAATCGACAGCATGCTCCATCAACCCAAAGAATCTATTGATGCACAAATGGTTGTTGGCATCAAGACTTCACCAGAAAACGTCCGTGATTACTGCACATCGCACAACATCAAGCGCTTAAAAATCAAGATTGGCTCTGGCGACATCGAATCGGATGTAAGCCATGTGATCGCCGTTAGCCAGGCCATGCCACCTGCCGATGGTTATATTGACATTACATTGGATGCAAACGGTTGCTACGTATCAGCAGACAAACTAACGGAATTCTTGTTGATGCTTCGACAGGCAGCATCAGATGTTGCCGTTTGCGTATCGGCAATTGAACAACCATCAATGACTCCCGACAGTGGCGATAGACAACTATGGTCTAAAATCGCCGCTGACACTCCACTTCTGCTTGATGAAACATTTGCCGATCTAGATGACCTCAAACACGCAAATGCATGTGGATGGAATGGCCTTGCCATAAAGTCTTGTCGTGGACAAACGCTTGCACTTCTAGGCGCTGCATGGGGACATGCCCGAGGTTGGAAAAATACTGTGATGGACCTAACAAGTCCAAATATCGCGGCAATCCACACAGTCTTGTTAGCATCCAGAATCAGCGGAGTAACAACAGCAGAGGTCAACGCCGCACAGTTCTTGAGAAGCGGGTACGAGAATCTCCCTGATGGATTGAAGGCTTGTATATTGCCCGTCGATGGAGTTCTCTCTGTACCGGATGTGACTGAAGGGCTGGTCCCGACAGAGTACCGTCCTGTGCTGGTTCAACGATTTGAGGTTAACTAATTGATGTTCAAAGCCGCACAGCCAATTTGGCTACAAAATCAGCAGGATGACCAGAACATCATTGTTGCAACGACAGCAGAATTTCGCTTGTCAAAGCTTCAAACCAGCGGTCGGTTACGCTTGCGCATCGCTGGGATGACCCGCTATCGTGTCTTTCTCAATGGAAAATTTATAGGAAATGGTCCGAGCCGCGGCCCACATGGATTTCACCGTATTGATGAATGGGACCTCTCACATAAATGCACTCTTAGTGTAAACATCCTTGCGATAGAGGTTGCTGGCTACAATGTCAACTCGTTTTACACATTGGATGCACCTTCGTTTCTAGCATTCGAAGTAACCGTTAATGACCGGGTCATAATCGCTTCTGGACGGGACCCACTCGTGATGTCGCAGAGGAATGAACGTACCCAACGTGTTCAACGCTACTCCTTTCAACGCCCCTTTACCGAGATTTGGACACTTCAGCCGGGCAGTGATGATTGGAAAACCAATGGACTTCCGATATCAGATGCTGGTGTTTTCATTGGGCAACCTGGCATAAAGTTCATAGATGCCATTGCTCCGCTTCCGATGTTCGACAAGCTTACTCCAAGCCGCTATGTTGCGGCCGGAAAGCTTGCGCCGACGATTCCACAACGCATTTGGAAGGACCGCTCTCTTACGCAAATCAACTCGAAACTAAAAGGCTTTCGAGAACAGGACATCCCCTTAGTCGTCGCAACGGAATGGCAATACCGGAAATCTGTACAGATTCAGGATATTTCTGCGCCATATGTTGATGACTGGACATCTCTACAGCGCGACACCTTTCAAATCATCGATTTTGGGAAGAACATCACCGGCTTTATTGGTCTAAACCTCAAGAGCAAGGCCGCAGCGACCCTAAATCTCCTCTTTGATGAGCTTCTCACAGACGGTGATGTCGATGATAAGCGACTTGGATGTGCGAACATCGTTGAAGTCAACGTTGAGGCTGGTCAGTATTCCTTTGAAACCTTCGAGCCGTACACATTCCGCTATCTAAAGGTCGCTGCGACCAACGGACCGCTTGACTTCGGCAGCTTGTTTGTTCGTGAGCTTGCTTGCCCGGATGCTGACAAAGCACTATTCGACTGTCCAGACGAGATGCTCAAGCAGATTTTTGAAGCTGCCCGGCAAACCTATCGACAAAATGCCGTTGATATCTTTATGGATTGTCCAAGCCGCGAGCGTGCTGGCTGGCTCTGTGACAGCTTTTGGAGCGCGCGTACTGGGCATCTGTTAAGTGGTCATCAAAAGATCGAAACAGCCTTCCTCGAAAACTATGCCCTTCCGCAGTCGTTTGCTTTCATCCCCGATGGAATGCTTCCGATGTGCTACCCGAGCGATCACAATGATGGTGTCTTTATCGCCAATTGGGCCCTCTGGTTTGTCGTTCAGCTACGCGAGTTCAAGGAGCGTGGCGGTTCTCCAAAATTAATTTCTGCACTACGACAGCGCGTTGAGAAGTTATTCAAATGGTTTGAGCACTACCAGAACGACCTTGGTCTTCTCGAGAAGATCCCCTCCTGGGTCTTTGTAGAGTGGAGCAAAGCAAATGACTTCGTCCAGGATGTCAACTTTCCATCCAATATGCTCTTTGCAGGTGCATTGGATGCAGCAGCAGAGCTATATGGAAACCAGGCATGGAAACGTCAGGCGGACAAGCTTCGTACGGTTATTAATGAACTTAGTTTTGATGGAACCTGGTATGTGGACAATGCCATCCGAAAACCGAATGGCACACTAGAAGTCACCCGAAATCGCAGTGAAACGTGTCAGTACTACGCATTCTTCTTCAACGTCGCAACTCCAAAGTCACGTCCCGAGCTGTGGCGAACACTGACAACGGAGTTTGGCCCAAAACGGGATGTCAAAAAGGTCCAACCTGAGATACATATTTCCAATGCATTTATTGGCAATTATCTTCGGATTGAAGTCCTTTCTCGGGCTGGGATGATTACCCAGATTCTAAATGAATCCGCTGCGTATTTTGGCTATATGGCTGAGCGGACGGGAACCCTCTGGGAAAACACGGATGCCAGCGCAAGCTGTAATCATGGGTTTGCGAGTCATGTCGCGGTAATGATGCTTCGAGATGTTGTAGGTATCGCGAAGGTTGACCATAGAACAAAGCGTGTCTATGTTGTGCCTTCGTTGAGTGAAATCCCTTGGTGTTCCGGAAGTGTTCCTGTACCAGGTGGACTGATCACAATCTCATGGAAAAAGACCAACATAGGCTATATGCGAACATTAAAGGCCCCTGCTGGTTGGAAAGTCATCATGACCAAACAGAGAGAATGGAGTTAGAAATGTACAATTGGATCGAAACTATACGTACGGTTGAGGATTTCCCAAAGCCTGGGATCATGTTCAAGGACATCACACCTCTTCTACAGAATCCGGATGCCTATAGGGCTGTCATGGATGCGTTCGTCGAAATCGCACAGACATCCGGTGCAACCGTTATCGCCGGTATCGAATCCCGCGGATTCTTCTTCGCATGCCCATTGGCAGTTACCCTTGGCCTTCCCTTCGTTCCAATCCGTAAAGCTGGGAAGCTTCCATGGGAAACGGTATCAGCCGAGTATGACCTTGAGTACGGAAATGCCATCATTGAGATGCACACCGACGCGGTAACGACTGGAGACCGTGTTCTCATTGTCGATGATGTCCTCGCAACTGGCGGCACTGCCGAAGCGGCTGGCCGCTTGGTTACAACGCTTGGCGCTACGGTAGCCGGTTACGCATTCCTGAAGAACCTTACCTTCCTCGGTGGAACTGAACGCCTCGTCGATGCGCCTGTTTACAGCCTCGTGGATGTCACAGAATGACCGTAAGCGACCTCGAAGTGATTTTGGAACACCTTGCACCGTCCACATTAAAATTGGGCAATGACCCGATTGGACGATGCATAGGCTCCAGCCACACGATCATTTCGGGGATTGGTGTCGCGCTCGATGCCACACAAACAGTCATTTCAGAGTGTATTGCGCACGGGATAAATGTGCTTGTGACCCACCATCCATTGATCTATTCTCCGCTACACCGATTAGATGCATCTTCGGGATTTCCAGAGAGTGCTGTAATCGCAGCAGTTAAGGCTGACATCACTGTCCTTTCAGCGCATACGAATTGGGACTGTGCTGTTGGTGGAATAAACGATGTCCTCGCAGACATCCTTGGGCTTAAAAATTGTCGTCCAATCGATCCGACCTTTGACTCAAAAGATGAACGTACAGGCATTGGACGCATTGGTGAGCTGGATTCTCCGTTGGAAGAAGCCGTCTTTCAACAGCTGGTAGAAACACGCCTTGGTATAAGCGTTCGTTGCTCGGAAAAGCGTAACCGCATGGTACAGACAATCGCAGTCTGCGGCGGTGCTGGCGAAAGCCTCTATGCATCGATCAGAGATCTGGCAGACATATATGTGACATCAGATGTACGTCACCATATGTTTGTTGCTGCGTACGGACAAAACTGCACGTTGTGGGATGCTGGCCATCGGGAGACGGAGATTCCCGGTACACAACACCTTGCAATCCTGCTATCCCAACACGTGGATGTTCCAGTTATTTGGATTACCTAGCCATACGCTCAGATTTCTGACACAAGACCTAGCCGGTGACAACCATTTTATGACTCACTGCCTAGCAGACAACACAATTGAGATTTGTATCTTAGAAAATGTATCGCGGGACAAGCGCCGCAAGCTCGATGGCCCGTGACGATGTGATCACAATTTGTCATCCCGGTCCCAGCTGTACTACGGCGCGTAACGAAAGCTTAGTAATCGAGCTCTGTAAGTGGATTTCCAGTGCTTAGTTTCTCGTGCATCACCCGCTGTTCGGCAAAGCTGATGGCTCCAAGGGATGCAATCCGTTCTCGTTCGGAGTCGTTGCTCTCGCTCTTCCAGTAATCGCGCAGAGTACGGTAATCCTCGAGAAGCATTACTGTGTCACGGAGGTGGCGACAACGTGTACAGCGATACTCGATACGCACAGTCGGTTGCCCAACGTAGTGAGGAATGCGTTGCGTATAGCGTACGGACTTGCGGGTTTGCTTTTGCCCGCACGGACAAATGATAGAAGGAGCTTCCACACTACTAAGTCTACGGCAAGATTTACTACTTACCGCCATTTCCTACAGGAGCATTTACGACATTGATTCTTGATGAGTCACCTGCATGTTGCGATGACTGCACATTTGTATTGCGAAAGGCATCCGATTGTTGATTCAACTGCCATTGAAAGCTTGCTCGGAGCTCATCGACCTCTGCCGCTTCATCAGTTGATGCAAGCACTAACGAAGAACGCCCGACTGTATGCCTTGCACTCGAAGGAACCTGAACATCAATATTGTGGTCCGACATGATGGAAATTTCTGGCACGCGCGAGGCAGAAGTCCTGATGGATGCAATGTCAGATGACTTCACATCGGAGACACGGGTTTCCGGCATTTGTGGAATCGAAAATGACTTTGCGCCAATCGGGGCTACGTTTCCGATGTTCGAATCAGACATTCGCTCAACATCCTGTCGCACACTGTTAGAACCTGTTGCCGGCTTTGCAGCCAAGATGACTCGATCACCGATGGAGCGAACAGGCTGGACAGCTCGCTTGACAGGGTTACTGATCTTGGGACTCCCAGGTGCTGGCCGTTCTGCAACAACTGGAGATTTTATAACTTCTACGTTTGAAGTGACGCGAACTGCTGTTTTCGTATCTCCGATGCCGGAGAGCATCCATCCGGCAGCCACCAAAACTCCAAGGGCTGGAGCGAACACTGCTGGCCTCGTAACTAGTTGCTGCCATGCAGACTGTTTGGCATACGTGAGAGACGCGATTCTGGTTGTGAGCTCGACAGGAGGCACTTGAATCTGCGGTCGCCCGGTCGTGGACATCAGCGTAATGAACGCGATGTGCTTAGAGCAGGACGCACAGGCCTGTCGGTGTTCATCGACCTCACGAGGAAACATCGAATTTGCTCTGATGCACTCTTCCGCAACTTCTATTACATGCTCACACATGCATACATAGATGGTCACCGTGTGGAAAGGTTTCACCAAATTCGAAGACGACAGACAAGGAGTTATACGTGACTTGAATACTTGAATTCATCTATTGCATGATACAAAGTAAGTATGAGTAATACTGATCCAGTGAAGTCCGGCTTGAACCTCCCAAAATTCAACTCAACTGGAACAGATGAAACTTCTACCGAAATCATCACGCCCAAAATAGACAAAGCAACCTTTGGCCGACGTGTGGTCCTGATTTCCCTACTTGCGATCACCGTCCTTGGGATGCTCATCGCGGCCCTTGTCCGAACCCCGATTGGTGATGTTTTACGCTCCGGTAGCGATGGTAAGTTTGCTGCGCCTGAGCATCGTATCGACTAGGAAAAATGTCGAGCGAACGACGATTGTGTCCGGCATGTGGTGCCAACAATTTTTCTACGCAGCAGAGTTGCTGGAGCTGTAACGCACCTCTCACGTCGTCAAACGGCCCGATGATTGCAGATCCCCAAACAGATGACCCAATGGTCATTCCCGCCATTACAGTCGTTGTCTTGTCGCTCTTGACCCCATTTGTTTCGTTATGTGTCGGACTGATTTTCCTCATGCTCTCCGGACGTCGTAACACAACCTTAGGATGGTGGAATGTCGTTGCCGGAGTTCTTGGAACGGTCTTGCATGTCGTGGCACTGGCTTTCCTCTTACCAGCCGTCACAAGTGGAGTCCTTACAAAAACCATTACAGGATTGACACAACAACGTCAGCAAAATGATGTCAACCAAAGTCAATCCATCCTGAGTGGTCAAGAGCATTGAACGACACAATCGCCGCGCTAGCATCCGGTCGGATTCCTGCAGGTGTCGCAGTTATCCGAATCAGTGGCCCCCAAGCGTTTCGCATCGTAGATCAGATCACCGATCTCCCATGTAGTTCCCAGCAGTCATCCACAGCACGCTTGACCACGCTGCGGTCCATTCTTGACCGACGTGTTGTCGATCAAGCACTACGCATCGTGTTCAAAAACCCGCGTAGCTTCACTGGCGAGGATGTTGTGGAATTGCATGTTCATGGTGGCTTAGTCGTGATTGATGAAGTCCTTGAGCTGCTTTGCTCGGTTGGTGCACGTCCAGCTAATCCCGGCGAATTCTCGGAACGTGCATTTCTAAATGGAAAATTAGACCTGACGCCGGCAGAGGCCATCGCAGATATCATCGCAGCCCCGACACGTAGCGCCCGAGAGCTGGCATCGATGCAGCTCGGAGGACAGCTCACAAACATCGTCACTGAAATCGAACAGCAGATTCAACGTGGGAGAGTATTGCTTGAAGCATCTATCGACTTTCCTGAGGATGTCGGTGACGTTGATGTCATCGCACTTGTAACGATTCTTCAAGCAACGGTCTGCGACCTCGAGCGACTTCAAAGAACAGCGCGACGTGGAAGACTGGTTCGTCAGGGTGCAAGTGTCGTCTTATTAGGGGCACCGAACGTCGGAAAGTCCTCACTCCTTAATGTTCTGGCAGGTAAAGACAGAGCCATTGTGTCTCCGATTGCTGGAACGACCCGTGACACGATTGATGTACAGATTGATATTGCAGGTATTCCAATCACGTTCACGGATACGGCTGGTCTGCGTGAATCAACGGATGCTATCGAGATGATTGGGATTGACCGAACACGCCAATCCATCGGTCATGCCGACATCGTCCTTGCGCTTGAAAGCGATGACACGCCCCCTATCGACTTAACTGAGCTGCAAAACGCATCGTGCGTACTCAAAGTACATACGAAATCCGACATTTCTATGGGTGTGAACGAGAGCCCTGACAAGCATTTTGTAAGCGCAAAAACCCATCAAGGAATTGATGTACTAATTCAAGGAATAGTTCATCAACTATTGGATGATGGCAATCCTACAAACTCAAATGAACGGATCGCCGTGAATGCCAGGCATTCAGCTTTGATTTTGCTCGCCATCGATGCGCTGAACCGGGTGATCACAGCAAGCAATGCTGGTATCACTCCAGATTTGCTTGCTGTCGATTTGCACGACGCAGCGTTCCACTTAGCAAATATCAGTGGACGAAATGTCATTGATGCCATGCACCAGGAAATTTTTAGCCGGTTCTGTATTGGTAAGTAGTTGTTATGTAGAGAATGTCTCACGCGCGCCATCCACTCGAATGGTCTGCCCAGAAATATAGCGACTTTCATCAGACAGTAGGAACGCGACAACATCAGCGATGTCATCGGGATTTCCATAGCGTGCCAATGGCGCACTGTCATCCAAGTCACTGGCATCCATGACGCGTGTGGCAGCAAACCTGGCAGTTCTTGTAGGACCGGGGCTGACTGCGTTCACACGAATGCCATTTTGCCGCAGCTGCGTTGCAAGCGACCGGGAATACTGAACAACACCGGCTTTAGCTACTGAGTAGATAACTCCATTGTCGACTCCAAGATGTGCTGCACTGGAAGCGATATTCACGATGGAACCCCGGTTGTTAGGAATCATCCCCGGGACGAAGTACTTGCAGACCCAAATCAGACCCAGAAGATTTCGATCGAGCATCGCACGTACATCGATACTTGGAATCCCAATGGCATCATTTGGGACTGGCTTCCCACCTGCGGCGGCGATATCGCCGCCGGCGGCATTTACCAAACATGTGACTGGGCCAACCTCGTTACTGATCACATCCACCCAGCCGGCGACGACAGCTTCATCGCCGATGTTACCCGTCACGGCAAAAACCGCACCGCTTTTGCGTACACTATCGCCAAGGTCAGCGTACTCACCAAATTCCGCAGGAGCTTCCCACGAAATATCATGAATAATGACCCGGGCTCCCAGCCCAGCGATCCGCCGGGCCATTGCGTTACCGAGTCCTCGTCCCGAGCCCGTTATGAGAACGGTTTCATTGCTGAGATCCATGAAAACTCCTTATGGAATCAATGCGATTTTGAGGCGGTCCTGGGGATTGGTGATGAGCCTTTCAAACTGGGCCATTCCATCGCTGAGTGGGGCAGAATCTGTCCAAGGCTCAAAGTTCGCCTTCCCAGACACAATCAGCTCGATCGCGGTTTTGTAATCAGCAGATGTGTATGTATAGCTACATTGCAGCCGAATTTCTCTCCGAACGATGTGAATGAAGTCGATCTCGGTTACACCTTCATCCATGCCGAGGAGCAGTATTGTGGCACCTTTGGCTGCAATACGGCATGCGAGCTGTCGAGCAGCAGAGCGGCCAACACAGTCAGCGATGACGCTTGGTCCAAGACCATTTGTCGCTTCAAGAATTTCGGCGTCGATGGTTTCCGAGCGTGAATCGAATACGCGTGGCGCACCGAGCTTGAGCATGACTGCAGCGCGCATCGGGTTAGGTTCGACAACTCCAATCACGTTCCAGCCGCGCGCGACGGCGACAGCGAGCGTTGCTGCGCCCAGTGTTCCTCCACCAAGGATGAGGACATCAGGGAATGTGCCAGCATATGTTGGAACCATTCCAAGGAGGTGAACTCCATTTGCAAGTGGCTCAATCATCACCGCGGCTTTGTCAGAAACCGAATCAGGAATCGGGATGACGTTTCGTGCAGGAACGCAGACAAAATCTGCCATCGCACCGTTTACAAGATCAAGTCCAATCAGGAACCAATCTGCACAAACGGATTGTCGCCCAGCAAGACACATTGGACAATATCCGCAGGAAACCAGGGGGTTTACCGAGACACGTGAACCGACCAGGTGCTCATTTGCTGCATCCCCAGCGCTCTCAACAATTCCAACTGTCTCGTGACCAAGAATGAGCCCAGGTTGACGACGGGCTTGAAGGCCGAGGTAGCCATGTAGATCCGAGCCACAGATGCCAGTTGCAAGAATTCGAACACGAACTTCGTGGGACCGAGGTGTCGGATCCGGGGTTTCTTCTAACGTAAGCGTTCTTACCGCTGAATATCTTAATACTTTCATTGTGCAGTCCAACCTCCATCTACGGTCAATGTCGTTCCAGTAATAAATGAGCCTGCATCGGAACAAAGCAGCAACGCAGGTGCTCCGATTTCTTCAAGGTCTCCCCAGCGTCCGATGGGGATATTGTTTACAAATCGCTGGTATTGCTCAGGATCAGCCATCACGACTTTGTTCATCTCTGTGGCAAAAGGTCCGGGGCAAAGTGCATTAACGGTGATTCCACGTCCCGCCCATTCGACAGCCATCACTTTGCTCATGTGAATGATGCCAGCTTTCGCGGCTCCGTATGGAACGCGATGTCCAAAGGCAACTTGGCCAAAAATCGACCCGATATTTAGAATTCTGCCCCATTCACGATGAAGCATTGGGCGTACGAATGTCCGCGCGACCAGAAAAGGCACCGTCAAATCCGTTTGAATTACATAATGCCAGTCATCTTCCGTTAGGTTCTCGGCTGGACCACGGCGGTTTACGCCTGCATTATTGACAAGGATATCGATGGCATCGACGTGCGCATGTACCGCGTTGT
>Ga0114971_10002877_pt1 | contig 11765 bp, 11 predicted proteins | sample M_140625_MF_Meta_FD_87320 | JGI IMG/M metagenome (GOLD analysis project Ga0114971, IMG submission 87320) | Freshwater microbial communities from Lake Montjoie, Canada to study carbon cycling - M_140625_MF_MetaG | ecosystem: Environmental > Aquatic > Freshwater > Lake | place: Lake Montjoie... | reverse complement strand
GGTGTGTCTCCTTCTAAGACTATTTTTTCATAAACAGGTTTCTTGGGTGTTTCTCCACGCGTTACGAGATGTGCCTCACAATATTCACCCTTTTTCTCCAGTGTAAGTATGGCAAGTTCAAGCCATAGTTCAAGCTTTAGGGATTCATTGAATTTTTTATAGCGAACTCGGGTTATGGCACCTTCTTTTACATTTTGAATCCGCATTGAACAAACAATTTCTGAATTTGGCAACGTAATATCGCAATCAACATCCGTGCCATTGCCAAGGCTCCTTAATTTTTCTGGTAGCTGTTCAACCATTTTTTTAATCTCGTCACGAATTTCATTGACGACGAGCTCGCCCAGAGCGCCCGGTGGCAGCACTCTTGCAGCTGGTCGAACTTTCTCCCAAGCTGCGATCACATCTTCGTGCGATGTGTCAGCAGCCATCAGCTGGTCAAGTAGTGAGCGTCCCTCGCTCGACCATGAAAGTCCATCAATTGTGAGATTGAGAATGCCATCACCCGAGATAGTGGTATCTCGCTTATCCAACTTGGTAGGCATTTGAGGAATACGCGCCTTGAGTACGGTGCGAACATAAAACTCGGCGGGGTTGGTGATTACCTGCATAAGGTTTATCAGGGTTGGAGCTGTGTCGCTGTTGATCACAGTATCCGGCGGGTGGAGTAGATCGTGTGCTTCTTTAGCTGCTTGGTCAAAAGTAAAAGGTTGATCGGCGAATACAAGGCCTGGGGTGAGGGTTGCTGCATCAAAGTTCTGTCGAGGATGCCACGCGAGAAGGCGTTGCGAACCATACGGTTTTTTTCCTTTTTCATGCAGCAATACATCGGCGCACTCAATCAATTCCTGTAGTGCGACAGCCAGTGGCGTCTCTTTGTTGTTTGAAATGTCTGCTCCCGTGCAGGTTATAAGGAGTGTGTCACGTGCGGACATGATGGCGTTCAACAATCGCTGCCGCCCATCTAGTGAGTACAACGGCTCGCCAACACATGGGTTATTCGCGAGTATGTCATCACCATCGCTATGTGCTCCCGCAAACGAGCGTTCATCTGCACCAAGTATGGCAAGTACTCGAAATGGAACGTGCTGCAGACCGTCTAATGACGCGACGGTAATGGACTCATACCTGCTACCGAGAAGCGAGCGTTCATCATTGAAGTATTCATCAAGTGCAAGTATGAGCTCACTCACCTGGAAAGAGTGATCTATCTGTGTGAGTGATTGTTCTACGTCATTCTGGAAGTCGCCAATTGCTCTTTGAAGCTGAGTCAACGCGGATGATTCCTTATACGTGACAGTGAAGAAACTACCGATCAGTTCAAAAATTGTTGAGCAGAATTTCTGGACGGTAATTCCAAGTGGCTTCTTGGTTTCGTCAGTGGGATAGATGGTTTGGGTGAAGTGGAGAACTCGTTCAAGGAACTCTGAGACAGCTCCGGCCACTCGCATCTCGCTGCCGCCGATTCCGTCATACGGAACGATTTCGCCTGGTCCTAGGCGGTCTACTTCGCCCGGTACTGCAATACCCATCATGAGTCGATTGAGGGCAGCGTCCCAGGTTCCTTCTTGGATACCGGAGTCCATGTTCCAGTGGGCGGAGCGCATTTTTTCATTCAGTCCGTAACGGATGCCAAGGTCTTCTGCCCAAGTTGAAAGAAGAGTGAGCGCATCGTCGTCAAACCCAAATGTTCGCCTCACGGCGGGAAGGTGAGCAACTTCAAGCACATCTGTAGGGGAACAACGACTCGTTAAGAGACGAAGTAGAGCTAAGAAAGATTCAACGATTGGGGTCCTGCGTGAAGCAACATTTCCAACAAGATTTATTGATAGTGCTGGAAGGGTGCTTCCAGATAATTTATCTGGTGCAAAAACAGCACTAATGATTGGTGCGGCTGATTCAATATCGGCACAGAGAATGGCGCAGTCACGAAGTTGCAGCTGTGGATTTTTGTCTAATTCATGAAGAAATGCATCGCGTAGAGCTTCAACTTGTCTGGCTAGGCCATAACACGCATGAATTTGCAGAGATCCATCGCTGGTTGCGCGTATGTCGTTGCGCTCTTTGGGTGAGAGTGTTAATTCGCTCAACGAGTCGGAAATGATGCTGGTTTGCAGATCGTGTAGAAGTGAAGATTCTGTCAGCAAACCAGGTACGTACTGAGGATCACCAAACAGTGAAGCATTCTCGACAAGTTGGGTTCCCCAACGACTCATTAGTGGATGTAAAATTTGTTGCGCGGGAAACTGGCTTCGTGAAAGCTGGTCTTGCGTGCAAGGTTTTGGCCATTTTTTGCCAGCGGCGTACACCCAATACATATGTATGTCTGTCACCTGGTCGAGGGCATGCAGAATCTGGCGCGCAGTTCGGCTGAGGGTGGTGATCCCGAACACGCTGATTCGTTGTGGTATCAAAGCTTCATTCTGTGGTTCGCGGAGTGAATGTAAGTAGTTTTCTCCGTTATCAAGTGCGCGAGGAGAGATATGTCGTGCAGCTAAGTTTTTTACTAACTCAACAAATAGCTCTCTCTGCCATAGTTGGTCTTTAGTGGTGGTGTTTATTTGTCCAGTTATCCATTCATTTAACATTTCAGGGCGGTGTGATGCGTAGCGATCAAACAAATCGGCTGCGCGACGTGCAACTGTTAGAGGCGCTTCATTGAACCCAGGAATCGTGATGTTGTTATGGGTGAGAAGCGTGTCAACGATGCTCCAAATCAGACTGTTGGAGTCCCATTCACTGTCTTCGGAACCGGTGGGATTTTGAATGGTCGCATTTACTAACTGGCGTGGATACACGAAATTAATGTTTGAGACAATGCCATCGTTTTCACCCTTGGCCCCCAGTGTGCGAGCAAGTTCCTGCTTTAAATAGCGAGCCATATCTCCAGAAGGAACGACGACAAGCTCGGGGGTAAATGGGTCATCAAGAGGCTTGGCTAATCGATGGGCCAGACGCTGAAGTAGCGGCTCAATCTGGGGGCTATGGAAGAGCTGCATCAGCAGAACGGTACACCAAGGGTGTACTTCTGTAAAATGAAAGGATTAGAGCGAGCTCGACATGGCTTACCTGCATGCCGGTGATGTCGAGTGAAGTTGCATTCGGTAGGCAACAGATGGTGGTCTTGCCGGCTTCCGCGGTGCCGTTTGGGCGGTCAAACATCCACTTGAGAAAGCGACTATTTCTGCCACAGCGAGTTTTGTGGTTCCTCAATTCAAATTTTGAAGTAGACCCTTACTTGGTATACATTTTTTTAAGGTGACAAAGTCATAGGCAATTCAAAGGGGGGTAGGTCGATGAGCGAAAACATCGAGGAACAGTTCTATAAACTTTGTGCTTTAACTGTTGGTGCAATCATGGAGTCTAAACTTGCCGAAGTGCATAAACAGTTTTTGGCTCAGACGTTCATCAGTAAAGCGAAGGCAGCGGCTGATGATAAGTCATGCGACATATTAAAGGTCACAGCCATGGCAGCTGATGAGATTCTTGCAATGGTACGATCGGGCAACAGTTCGCGCTGAGCGCCCTTCTACTTACGTGTGGAATTCTCCAAACCGGATTGCATTGCTTGAGATTCCACGTAAGGTAATACTCAAAGTTTCAGTCTCCACATGCGCAGCAGACAGGCCGAAGCGGTTTCACATCAAAGACAACCTGATGCTCGATATCGAAGAGTATGTTGCCGTTGAAGTTCAAACATTTGACCGAGTCCAGAAGATTTGCTCGATATTAAACAAGGTAAACACACTGGTCGAACGGTTCAAATGCAGTTGAGTTTGATGAGATAGTGTTTTGCAATGGAATGGAACGGCCACATAATCATTTCTGACGCAAACCTAGAAGGCGCAGACCTGCAAGGCGCAGACTTGACTCGCTATGGCGTAGAGCTGATTTCGGCATACCTGAATGATGCAAACAGGTTCCATAAAATCCTCCTCAAAGCAGAACTGTCCGGTGCAAACCTGTCTGATGCAAAAGGGCAATACGCAGAACTGTCTTTCGCAGAACTGTCTGGTGCAAACCTGTCTGGTGCAAACCTGAAAGAGGCAAACCTGCAAAAAGCAAACCTGTCTGGTGCAAACCTGCAGAAAGCAAACCTGTGGGGCGCAGAGCTACCAAAAGCAAACTTGTCTGGTGCAAACCTGTCTAGTGCAAACCTGACTGCCGCAGTTCTGCGTGGCGCAAACCTGACTAACGCAAACTTGACTAACGCAAACCTAAGTAGCGCAAATCTGTTTTACGCAAACCTGTCTGGTGCAAACCTGTCTGGTGCAAACCTGTCTGGTGCAAGCCTAAGAGGCGCAACAATGCCTGACGGAACAAAACATGACTAGCGACGTAATCAGATTCCTATCTTCTGTTAACTAATAAGGGTTCTAGCAGTAAGCAATTTTGCAATTGGTTTCAAATGTGTACTATCAACAAATAACCTTCGTGAGAAATTTGTGAGGTATTCATGGACGTAGAGAAACTTTCAATGGAGTTAATGGAATATTTCTTTGGTAATTATTTGGTTTCCTGTGAGAGGGTTCGAGGGGAAGCGAGTGAACCCGATTTGTCAAATCAATTCCCGATTACTAGTGGGAGAGAGTTGCTGCTTAACGCTTACGCAAATATTGGTTCTACTTCTGGTGTAGAGGTACGAAAACTTGTGGAACGAGCGGAAGAACACTTTGAGTTGAGTTACCGAAGTCCTGTTATTGATGAACAAGGTTATTTCGGCGAAAGTAGAGCTCAAGCATTGATGTGGTTGGGAATTACTCAATCAATCCTTGGAAAGAATTCTCAGTCATTTGATTCTCCTCAGATGCAAGGACCGGGTTTTGCTTTTGCTGAAGCTTGCACAATTTTCGGTGGAATTCAGGATTTACAAATGCTAGGTAGAGGGATTCAAGAGTGGGCGGAATCGTTGCGCTATGTCGAAGATGAGGGACAAGCTTTGGTCTTATTCACGATTGCACAGTTGGTATTCCTTTCAAGTGGCGCAAATGGACGAGCTGATGTAGCAGAGAATCGGGCCAAGGACATGCGACCTTCAAATATTGATTCCGCCTTCCTTGCACGACGCCCAGTCCCCGGGCAAGAGCAAATGACAACAGTTTTAGGTTGCAGGAATGCTTCAGAACTTCGGAGAATTTGTATCCAGGCAGATAAGTCGTCTCAGTCGGCGAAGGAATCCAACGCGCGTCGTTTAGTCGAATCTCAGGAGCAACAGTGCAATCAGTGTTTTCTGTTTGTGCGTAATAGTTCGACAGGGTGCCCCGTAGAGGACCCTTCATGTCCGCATAAATTTCCAATTAAATGAGTGGCAGTTCGTAGAAACGCCAGTTCATTTCTGAACTGCGTTTGATTCCCAGTTTCAGCTTCTTTTGGAAATCGATGGTTTCTGTCTGAGTTGAATTTTGAATTCGGTTGCTTCGCTCATCGCTTCCACTGTCTAGTTGGTAGTTCTTGAGACTTGTTTGCCAATCTTCAACTGTTGTGTACCCTCCTGCCACTTTTGCTATCAGGTTGATTTCTTTGAGTTTCTTCAATGATCGGGTAACAGGTGATGGAAAACACGATTTGTATTCACCCGCAGATTGAAATTTGAAAGGTGCGCCCAGCGCATCACCCACTGCAGCGCTTAGTCGAATTCTTGGGAAGCAATTTTTGATTGAGCCACAGCCATGAATTGCAGTGCAGTATTTATAACGACAGCTACGTCTAGCTGCCCAGTCAGATTTTTGGGCACGATTCCTTCGAAATCTTGCCAGACCGTATCTTCACCCGAGATGTCAGTCCATTTAGACGTTAAACCAATTGGTTCAATATCCCATCCAAGCAAAAATGTGACTCCAAATGATGTGCCAACTGGCAGTCGGACAGGGAAATCTGGAAAGTCGTTCGGTGATTCATCGGGCGTATATCCGTAGTGGCGCTGAATTGCAGCAGGTGCTGGAATGACCGCTCTCAACTCTTCTTCAAGCTTGTTGAAAACTGTATTAATGGCATCTGACTCGCTGATTGCCTGGTTGGGTAGAACTTCAAGAGAAAAATGAAGTGTTGTTTCACCGTCATAGGCGAGGTCAAGGTCGACAAAAAAATCTAAATCATTGATTCGTCCGGATACTTGTTCAGATTTCAGCAACGCAGTCTCAATGAGTTCAATTTGACCAACGTCCGCGCCAAGTCGTCTGAATTCATTGATTGCAACGTCAATGATTCGTTCTTCAGCAGCATCGCCTTTGTCAATCACATTCATGGCTTTGGCACACATATCTCGCAAGGGTTGCGCTCGTACTTGATGGTGTCTTCATATACAGGCCTTCTTTCAGCACGTACTCCGCCTCGATCATCAACTTGGGTCTGTCCATACTCAAGTGCTTCACAGTTGATGTCGTAGTGATAGCACTGTCCTCCTGCGGTTAGATAAACGGATCGTCGTTGCTTGACCGGTTCATCTCGGCAGAGGACACACCTTGAAAAAAGCACCTCACCGTGGGGGCACGGTCCTCGCTCGTCAGGTTCATTCATCTCTGGGTGTCCATTCCGGCTGGGTCTCTATCGTGTTTCAGGAGTTTGGTATATCCCAATTCATAATTCACGAATCTTAAGTTGCTAGGAGCGGTTCAACTGCCACACAGATTGCGGTGAGCTGTGAAATTAGTGAGCTGACTTTTTCTGGGCCAACCCACTTGCCGGCGAAAATACTTCCTGTATGACCGCAGAGGTGGATCGGTGATTCAAGAAAGTCTTTTTGTCTGTTTAAATGTTGTTCGAAATGATTTGGAAGAGTGGCAATCGCGGAATCAACGAGCCTGCGCTCAGTGGAGCCCTTGGCAGTTCGTCTGAACTGGATGCCGAAGCCTGCACCAGAATCATTTACCCAGTACCGAATCACATTTCGTGTCGATGGATTTCCACGCGGAACTGAAGTTGTTTTGGTTACGAATGATGAAAATGTGTCGCAGCGATAGAGCCCACGTCCGGTGTCCCACAGTTGCCAACTTGCCTCATGAGGTACAGGCGTTAATGATTGTTTGCCCAGTTTCGGTCCGAAGCCTTGCAGCGTTTCAGTGATCCTCTTGGAGTCCTCCAAGAGTGATGCGGCTACTAGTTTGTGTTCAAGACGGCTTACCGCAGACACGTATTTATCATTTTTGAATTCCCCGAGTCTGATCTTCATTGCATGCCTTGCATGTTCAATTGCGACTCGTGTGATTGCTTCTAGCTCTGCTTCTTTGGCCATACTTGAAGCGTAGTATTTGCCAGAAGAGCGATATCAGTGGCCTGCATCACTAATAGTGGGTATGGCGGATCCGATGCGTTAACCGTGTAACACCCCTTATATATAGTGAATTCAACATCAAGAGTGACTCAGCAATGAGTACAGCAACCGAGCCAGCCAGGCCGCGGTGCTTCCCGCCAGGGGATGTGATGCACGAAAGTGCATAAAACCTTTGGCGGCCTCTCGATGGATTGATCTCACCATCTATATCAAGGAGGAATAATGCAAAACCCTTACCCGGATCCATTAGACGATAAAACCGGCTTTATGCACGAACTTTTAGACGCACTGTCTCCCGAAGAGTTACGTCAATATATTGCCCATTATCAGTGGAGGCAAGCACATGAAGTGTTTCCAGAGAAACCCCGCAGCATGTATCAATCCAAGGCATATTTTCTGTTGCGAACAAACCAATTTATTCACAACGCCAAGTTGGTGCTTGCTGAACGTGGCGAGATCAAGTCAGATGGCAGTGAGGTGATTGACCATGAGGAGTAATGCCAAGAAACCGTTGATCTGTCCGTCGTGCTACGAGATTGACTCGATCAGAACCATTCTCTATGGAATGATCACTTCTCCAGTTGATAAAAGCAAGTATCTACTCGGCGGCTGTTGCATCTACCCATGGAGCCCTGAGTATCACTGCATTAACTGTGATACTTCAATCTGATTCGAGAAGGACTTAACTCAGAGATCGGGATATCTACTAGACATGGTCGGTTATCAGGTTGACGGTGGCGTGTGAACTGGAAGAGACTGTGTGGAACTAAATCTTTGAGCCAATTGCCAAAACGATAAATGCGATGACAAAGAATGCGAGAATTGGAAACAGAACAAAAAAGAAAAGAACAAATGAACCAATTATCAAATATTTCATAACCCTCCTGAGACAAATATGGTTTATCGCAGGCGTGTTACAGGGTAATGACAGGTGTTTAGGGCTTGATTCCAGCCTGCTCTCGTCGTTCAGCAATCTCGGGAGTGATGTCCTTTGCTTTCCATTTTTGTGCGTTTTCGTGGGAGATAGAGCGGGATATCCATTCGGCAGCTTCTTTGAGAGCATCCCGATGGTAGAAAAACCCTTCATTCCATTTACTGGCTTCCTTCGCGGTTTCGACGCCTTGATTCAGCCATTCAAGAGATGCTTCTGGTCCGAAGCCTATTTCTCTCCAGTCATACGCCAAAAAGGGTTCGAATCCGGCGTCGTGCCATTTTTGTATTTCCTTCTTCGGAATGTATTTAAGCCAAAGTTTCGCTTCGCGCGGGTTATCAATCTTTCGTTCGAGAAACCATGAAGCCTCCTCGTGGTCAATTTCTTGTTCCAGCCAAAGCAGCGCGTCATGCGGAGAAAGTTCTAAAGACATCCATTTGATTGCAATATCGAGTTGGAAACCGCATCCAATCCATTGGGCTGCCTGTAGGGGAGTTAATTCAAATGATTTGAATCGCAATACAGCGGATAAGTCTCGGTCAATTTTTGACCACGCGATTGCTTCCTCGAGATAGATTCCTACGGAAATCCATTTCAGCGCAAGGTCAAGTGAGAATCCACTTTCAATCCATTTTTTGGCTTGTAACGGAGTTTGGTTAGCTAATTTAAATTCTCTTACGAGTGATAAGTCTCGATCAATTTTTGACCACGCGATTGCATCTCTGAGAGATAATCCCAAGGACAGCCCTTTCAGTGCAAGGTCAAGTGGGAATCCACTTTCAATCCATTTTTTTGCTTGTAACGGAGTTTGGTTAGCTAATTGGAATTCTCTTACGAGTGAAAAGTTTAAGTCAATTTTTGACCAGGTGATTGCCTCTTTGAAATCCATTCCGTTTTGTTCAAGTTGTATTGCACGAGAAATCTCTTGGCTGGAAAGTTGTGCTTCAGTTTTTTCGAGGAATTTTTGGATAGTTATATAGTCGGCTTCGACCGTCGAATACTTCTTGTATTCCAAAACATTAGGAAATCCTCTGTCAATCGCATCAATTATTCCTGCCGAGCTTGTGGCATTTACCCAAAGCTCGACGTTCTCATCCGTGATTGTCATGCCAACTCGAACCATCGGCGCAATTGCGGTGTAAACCCATTCGTTTTCATTGGCGACTAAAGCATCAAAGGTGTCGTATCCGATTGAGTCCCATAGTGCGGCTTCAATAGGTTTAAAACCAGAATCGGCCCATACTGAGGCATCAAGCGGGCTTTCCCAGAAGTAATAAGCCCATTTCTCGGGAAGATAATAGTGATTGAAAATACGAAGCCAGCTCGTAATTTCATCATGGAAGTTTTTGGCAAACCTTATGCCGGAAAAATCCCAAAGCTTGAAAGCCCAGGAAGACCATGGCGGCCCGTCAAGCAATTCAAGCTCCTTATGGAAATCACTATCTTCTGTCCATGGAGATAAATCTGAGGGAATAAAAAAATTATTTGAGTCCAAAAAACTGCTCAACCAAATAGCAACCTCACAAAACTTTTTTGCGAGTTGATCACAGTCCTCATCGCAAAATTTGTATGTATCTTTGTTCACCCAGTCTTCTAAAAGTAGGGTTCCAGTATCATCTGGTCTATCCAAAGCCCGATTAAAAAATGCACTAGCTACTGCAAATTCTGGTGAAATGTTGCTCGCTGCGCTTCTTGCCTTGTGAATATATTCTTCAGCATCGCGGTCCTCTGGTGTTAAGAGACACTTGATAACTTCAGAAACTAAAAGGAAACTATTGATTGCATCAAACTGAGATAAATTGATTGCATCAAACTGAGATAAATCTCGTTCTTCATCTGCGCCCGATATTTCAAATCCCTCGCACCAATTTTGTAAATCAGGATATAAATCTTCAATTTCATTGTCATATTCTTGTAATTGGTCGGGATGGTCGTCTGGTAGCAATGGTAGAAGCATTGAATGATTATCTTCATCAAAAAGTAAGTACCCTTCGTAGGCCCAATCGGTTCCTGTGAAGAGATACTTGTCAATTCCGTTTACAATTTCAGTTGCACTTAGTGAGCGCCCAATCCCAAGTTTCCTCAGTCCCAAAATCGCATCTTTTAATGACATTGACTTCAACCTTAGAAGATGCACTTGGGTAACTCAAGGGAGCATAAACGTCTCCAAAAGGTCAAAAATTATTACAGAGTGAGAACCCCTTATCGCCCACACAATGCAAGGTGCACCATGCAAGAACCTGACAATTCAACCTGCTTGTTTGACGACTGTCTTGAGCTCTCTAACAGGGAATATGGTTGTGGACTAGTGCCTGAGACTGAGAAGAGTACAGTGGTATTTACATCTAAGGTCTCTGATAGGAGACAGACGTGAGTAAGAAGGGAAGATCTCATGACTTCGTTTAGTGAAAAAGACCTTGATCGACTTCATCGGGGAGTTCTAGAGATTTATCCTGATTCTGTGTGGCCAACTAGGAGAAAAGGATGGTCCGGTCGGGCAGATCTGGCTTTACTTGATGCGATTTACTCAACTCGGCAGAAATACGAAACTGCAGTTTTGCCCAAAGTGCTTGAATGGGAGAGGAAGTACCCTTCGCCTCCTTCGCCTGAGCTTGAATATCTCTCCACCATTGATGAAGCAGATATTCAAAGCATCTTCAAAAAGAACGTTCTACCCGGGACGTGGATATCGAGGCTTAAGTCTGGGAAAAGGAAGTCGGCGGGCGTGAAAGAAGTGGCCCAGCTTTTGTCCAGTCCAGCAGTTGGACTCGGTTCAGCGAAGCTAATTTGCGATGCCGTCGAGAGAGGCGATTCAGAACTAGTTCTTGCCCAACTTCAAAGTACAAAAGGTGTAGGTCCGGCAACGGCTAAATACTTCTTGATTCTTCTTGGAATTGACGGCGTAAAAGTTGATACCTTGCTTGCGTCTTGGGTGCGAACGCGGATGGGTGATCAGACGATGAGCGGCGAAGCAATCAACGATCTGGTGACCAGAGTTGCAGCTGAAAAGTTCAATCGTGATGCAAAAGAACTTGACTATGCAATATGGCGTTATGAATCTGTTCGCAGGGCTAACGGAAAAAGTAGATAGGAATCTCTAAGAGTTGTTGATCAAACTGCGGAGCTCGGTGATAGACAGCATCGGCTTACGAAATGGAATGATTACTTCCCCAGTTGATACAAGCAAGTATGTACTCGGCGGCTCTTGCATCGACTCTTGGAGCCCTGAGTAGTATCTGGGCATGGTAGAAGTAAAATGACTAAGGGCTTTGTTTATGTTCTTACTAATGAATCAATGCCGGGCCTGGTAAAGATTGGTTACACGGAGCGAACTGTTGAAGAAAGAATCAAGGAACTTTCAAAGCCCCCAGGCGTCCCAACGCCGTTTGAATGCTTTTTTGCGGTTGAAGTGGAAAATCCTCTAGAGGTTGAGAGGAAAATTCATGATGGGCTTCATGATGCAAGGAAAAATTTATCTCGGGAGTTTTTTGAGATTGCCCCTGAACGTGTGAGATCGTTGATGCAACTGCCCGAACATAAAGTTTATGTTCTGACAGGTGATCC
>Ga0114971_10002874_pt1 | contig 11776 bp, 8 predicted proteins | sample M_140625_MF_Meta_FD_87320 | JGI IMG/M metagenome (GOLD analysis project Ga0114971, IMG submission 87320) | Freshwater microbial communities from Lake Montjoie, Canada to study carbon cycling - M_140625_MF_MetaG | ecosystem: Environmental > Aquatic > Freshwater > Lake | place: Lake Montjoie... | reverse complement strand
TTTCTCCAGATACAATTGCACCGGCATGACCCATTGTTCTTCCTTTCGGAGCGGTTTCACCCGCAATGAAACCTACAACTGGCTTGGTGCCGTGTTCTTTGATCCACATAGCAGCCTTCGGCTCTAATTCACCACCGATTTCACCAATCATAATGATACCGTGAGTTTCAGGGTCGTTCATTAACAATTGAACGGCCTCTAGCGTAGTTGTTCCAATGATTGGGTCGCCACCGATTCCGATAGCTGTAGTTACTCCTAAACCTGCTTTCGCAACTTGGTCAGCAGCTTCGTAAGTCAAGGTTCCTGATTTAGAAACGATACCAACATTTCCTTTTTTGAAAACGAAACCAGGCATGATACCCACTTTCGCTTCGCCTGCGGTAATGATACCCGGGCAGTTAGGACCTATAAGGGTTGCACCGCGATCGGTTGCGTAGATTTTTGCTTTCACCATGTCTGCAACTGGAATGCCTTCGGTAATTGTAACAATTACTTTAATGCCCGCAGCAGCAGCTTCCATGATAGCGTCAGCAGCAAATGCTGGTGGAACGAAAATAATGGTCACATCGGCGCCCGTTGCTGTTACAGCGTCGGCTACCGTGTTGAATACTGGACGTTCGAGGTGTGTTTGTCCACCTTTGTTTGGTGTAACACCACCAACAACGTTGGTTCCGTATTCAATCATTTGTGTTGCGTGAAATGTTCCTTCACTACCTGTGAAACCTTGAACAATTACTTTCGAATCTTTGCTTACTAAAACGCCCATGTGGTAATATTTTTTGCTGTCGCGAAATTAGTCATTATTTGGAAAGTTTAGTCGTTCCATTGCCGATTGTTTCTCATTTTTGCAGAACATGAATGCAATTTCAAGAGAAGAGACGATATGCGCGTTGTCTACACCGCAAGGAGTTGGCGGTATCGCTGTAGTTCGCGTGAGCGGCAGTGAGGCTTGGGTCATAGTGGGCAAACTTTTTTCGAAGCCCCTTCAACCCGAACAAAAACGCAAAGCGCTTTTCGGATGCGTGTATGACGGGAAGGAAATTTTGGATGAAGTGGTGGTGACTTTGTTTCAAGGTCCGCATAGTTTTACTGGGGAAGACGTGGTTGAAATTGCTTGTCACGGATCGCGTTACGTTCAGCAGCGTCTGTTGCAATTGCTTCAGGAAAACGGATGTCGCATGGCCACTGCGGGTGAGTACACCATGCGTGCGTATTTGAACGGAAGAATGGATTTGAGCAGGGCAGAAGCGGTTGGAGATGTGATCGCATCGGAGAGTGCTGCAGCTCATAAGCAAGCGGTGCATCAGATGCGCGGAGGGTTTTCGAAGGAGATCGATGGGCTGCGTGAACGCTTGATTCATTTTGCTTCGTTGTTGGAATTGGAATTGGACTTTTCGGAAGAAGATGTCGAGTTTGCCGATCGCACGCAGTTGTTGAATTTGTTGAATGAAATCTTGAAGGTGGTTGTTCAACTTCGCGATAGTTTTCAATTGGGCTATGCCATTAAGAACGGAGTTCCGGTTGCCATTGTTGGCGCACCGAATGCGGGGAAGTCGACATTGTTGAATGCTCTATTGAATGAAGAGCGCGCGATTGTGAGTGACATTGCTGGAACTACGCGTGACACGGTGGAAGAAGTGTTGAATGTGGAAGGCATACAGTTTCGATTTATAGACACTGCTGGAATTCGCGAGACAACAGATACGATAGAGCAGTTGGGCATTGCGCGCAGCATGGAGAAAGTGGGGTTGGCGCAGTTGATTTTGTTGTTGGTAGATGTATCGAACACCACACAAGCGACATTGAATGAAATGTTAGCTTCCATTCACGCGAAGGCTCGTCCGGATGCGCGTGTGTTGGTAGTCTTCAATAAAATAGATGCATTATCTAATTTCGAATTGAAGGTTGAAGGAAGCAGTTTGAATATTTCGGCGAAGTCGGGTGAAGGCATAGAAGGTTTGCGCAGTTGGTTGGTGGAAAGCTTCGCTCCGTTGTTGAATGAAAGCGACACGGTGGTAACGAATGCTCGTCATTTCGAATCGTTGCGCCTCGCAGCTTTATCCCTCGAAGAAGTCTTAAACGGCATGAACCTCGGCGTCCCTTCCGACCTCTTGTCTGTAGACATCCGCAAGACCTTGTATCATCTTTCAGAGATTACTGGAAATATCTCGGCGGATGATATATTGCATTCGATTTTTGGGAAGTTTTGTATTGGAAAGTAGTGTTCATTCAATTTCTCATTACATTTAGGCATGAGATATTTAGCCCTTTTCCTCTTATTACCATTTGCTTCTTTCGGACAGCAAACCATTAACGAAACAATGATTCATGATGGTTTGACGCGCAGCTATACGCTGTATGTCCCAGCAAGCTACACATCGGGTACACCAGCACCAGTGGTGTTGAATTTTCATGGATATACCAGCACTGCGTTTGAACAATTTTATTACGGAGATTTTCGTGCAATAGCCGACACAGCCGGTTTTCTGATCGTGGTTCCTATGGGAACACTTGATGCAACAGGCACAACGTATTGGAATTCTGGATGGGGTGGAACAGTGGACGACATAGGTTTCACAAGCGCCTTAATAGATGAAGTAGCCGCCACTTACTCTGTGAATTTAGATCGTGTATACAGCACAGGTATGTCAAACGGCGGATTCATGAGTTACACCCTTGCTTGCTCACTGAGCAATCGTATTGCAGCCATTGCGTCTGTTACTGGATCCATGAATGTGGGTCAAGATCAAACGTGCAATGCCGTGCATCCAACTCCCGTTTTGGAAATTCACGGCACGGCAGATTTAACAGTTCCATACAATGGAGGAACTTTCATGGAAGCCATTCCAAACGTATTATCCTACTGGGTAAGTTTCAATAATTGTAATACAACTCCAGTAGTCACTGATGTTCCAAATACGAATCTAACAGACGGATGCACAGCCACTCATTATTTTTATGATGGAGGTGTCAACGGTGTTGATGTTGAACATTATAAAATAATTGATGGCGGTCATACATGGCCAGGTTCAATATTTACAGTCGGTGTAACAAACAACGACTTCAATGCATCAAAAAAAATATGGCAGTTCTTTATGCAATACGACATTAACGGAAGAATGCCAGCAAATGCAATTACAGATTTGAAGGCTGAAGAGATTTCGATTTACCCAAATCCAACAACAGATAAATTAGCGATTCAAGGAATTTCACAAAAGCTAACGGCTTCAAACTGCAGTCTGTTTTCTATTGAAGGCAAACAGTTCAATATTGATTTTCTAGAGAACAACACCTTTGATACAAGCCATTTGGAAAGTGGAGTTTACTTCGTTCGCATTTCAACGAAAGAGGGTTCTGCGACTGTTCAATTTGTGAAGGTTTAATTTCTGCATTTTCAGGAAGTTCAACGAATGTCACGAGTTTCACTCAGGCATTAACAAACTTGCGTTTTTTCCTTCCCAATCACCAACAAATTTGTAGGGAACAAATCGCGCAAACATTTCTTCCTTGTACCAATTAAGCTTTCGAGTAAGGGCTACGACTTCACGGTGTTTCGGATTTTTGTAGGCATAATCCATCATCTCTCGTTGCGTTTTCCAGATGCTAAGGGTGGCTTGCTGAATGAGTGGCCACTCGCCAACACCAATGGATAAAACAAGTCCTTCATAACCTTCTAGGCTCTGACTAACAGATCCAACGCGACTCCAAAAAGACCAAAGTTTTCTAAATCGAATTCGAGCTCTGGTCAAAACAATAATGGGCTTGTCCATTCCCAATTCAGCATTTTTTTGGAACGGTGTTCTGCCATCCCAAGTGCCGTGCACTTCAGCAGAGTGCATGTAAACGGTCATGTGCTCGCAACTGCGCTCTTGGTATTCCTTAAAGAAATTATTTTCAGCAAAAAAGGTTTCCGCTTGACTCTCAGACTCCCAATTGCAAAGAAGAACGTATGTTCCAAAATTAGGTTTAGCGCTAAATCCATTTTTCGCACCTGAACCCAATATTTTGTAGAAGGTTAGTCCATCTAAGTTTTTTAGCTGATCATGCCCCAATTGCATTTGTTTAAACGCCCACCATTTGTTTGCATAAGTTTCTACTTTGAAAAAGGTGCTTGTCGTTACTTGGCTCATGTTATTCTAAAGTAGTTTGAAATACAACCTCTCTCAATGAAAAATGTTCAAAGCTTCATGGTAGCTCGCTATTCAAACCGTAATCGGTGATCGAACTTTTGCTGCTAAACATTTCTGTTCAGAACACTAATCAATAATTTCCGAACAGTCTCCATTTCTTCGGCTTTGCTCGAGGCCACGAATAGCGTTAGACTTGCCAATGCATGCAATCCTGATTTGCCAGGTAAATTAATCAAGACCGAAACCATTGTGAATTTGCAGTTGGTGGATTAATATGATTTGTTGGGAAACTTGAATTCACGTTAAGTTTCATTCTATTTTAGCGTTCAGATTTTGAACAATGGAAGATATCAGTTGGTTGTCACGAACAAGTTTGTTAATTGGTGAGGAGACTCTTCGAAAGTTAACGACCAAGCACGTTATGGTCGTTGGAATGGGAGGAGTAGGTTCATTCGCTGCGGAATTTATTGCGCGTTCTGGAATTGGGAAAATGACAATCATAGACGGAGATGTAGTTGATCCGACGAATCGAAATCGTCAGCTTCCTGCTTTAGCAACCAACCACGGAGAATCGAAAGTAGAGATCATGGCCGAACGCATACGTGCCATTAATCCGGAAATTGAACTGACTGTTGTGAAGGAGTTTGTGAATCCGACTATGGTAGAAGAACACCTGAAAAGCAAACCCGATTATTTGATAGACGCCATTGATAGCATAACCCCAAAGCTCACTTTTATTCGAATGGCATTTGAGCATAAAATTCCTCTGGTAAGCAGCATGGGTGCAGGCGCGAAGTTGGATCCAACGAAACTTCAGGTCGTAGATATTTCAAAGACATACAACTGTCCCTTCGCTCAGCAAATAAGAAAGAATTTAAAATCGAGCGGTATTCGCAAAGGAGTGAAGGTGGTCTTCAGCCCCGAACTTCCGATTAAAGAAAGTCTAATGCTTACCGATGGAAAGAATTATAAGAAGTCGGCATATGGAACCATATCCTACATGCCGGCTACTTTCGGAAGCGTGGTCGCCTCAGTTGCAATCAGAGATCTAATGCAAGCTTAGTCGTACTTCGGCTTCTTGTCGCGCTTTTCAGCTTTCTTTTCTTTAGCTGTTTTTGTAGGAACTTTTTTATCTTCCTTTTTAGCGTCTTTTCCTTTTCCCATGATGTGTGTTATTAATGGTTAATGTTTCGAATTTAAGGTGAAATTTTTACTTCAACTCAAAATCTTTAAAATCGAATCCAGGACTGACTTGACAACCCACTAGACAAAACTCTGAATGCGCCGCCAATCGTGCACCGAACCAAGTATTCGCAGGTACCACATGCTGAAGAACTTCGCCATTCAAAAGGTCTTTTCCGAGTCTCGTTATCTGTTCATTGCCTTCTGAATCCAGTTCAATAATTTCCAATGTTTGCCCGTCATGAAAATACCAAATCTCGTCGCTCTTAATGCGATGAAGTGCAGAGGTCTGTCCTTTTTCAAGAAGAAAATAAATACTGGTGCAGATAGAGCGCTCTCCATCAAATCCAGTGAATTGAAAAGATTCTGGGCTTCGGAAGTTTTCTTTGTAATAACCACCCTCAGGATGCGGGAGCATTTGAAGCTGTTCTATGTAGTGTTTTGAAGTCATGTTGGTAGTATTCCAGGTCAAATATATTGCGCAAATTTATTGCAAGTGAAAATGAGAATGGCTTAAATTTGATACATTATGAAAAAGTCTGTAAAATTAGGATTTATAATCGGTGGTACCTCTCTCGCTCTTGGTCTGGCCGCATTGTTCTGGTACCTCGGAATGTCTAATAACAATAAGCTCATTGCAAAAATCCCGAAGGATGCCGCAATGGTTTTCAAAGCTGATTTGAAAAGTCTTGCAGACAAAGCCGAGTTCAAACAATGGAAAGAATTAGCCATGTTTGACAAACTAGATGGCGATGAAGGCGTATTCAAAGACATCTTAGATAACCCGAAAAAAAGTGGTGTGAACTTTTTGCAAAATGCATACGGATTTATGGGTAAAGGCGATGAAATGTATGGTGGAATTGTTTTTGGAATTAAAGACGCAAAAGATTTTGAAGAAACAGTGAAGAGCATCGATAGCGATATTGAAGTCCAAAAGACCGACGGCATATACACTGCTGAGGTCGATAAGAACGACGTTGCTTTAGTTTGGGACAAGAATGTAGCTCTTCTCTATTTCAGAGACGATGACGACATAATGGAAAAAGCTAAGCAAGCCTTCACTCAAGACGAAGAAATGAGTATGTTGGAAAGCGATACCTACATGGAATTTGAATCGCTTGATGCCGATTTGGGGACCTACATGAACATGAAAAAGTTTCAGGAGTTAGTTGGAAGCCTGAGTCATATACCACAAGATCAATTGATGGCAATGGAGAAAGCAGAGGGTATCGGCATGACCATGCTTTTTGAAGATCAGCAAATGCTTGTAGACGCTACTTATTATCCTGTTGAAGGTGCTACACCAGAGGAAATTTCCATGATGAAAGAAGAAGGTATTTCGGCTGATTTAATGAAATTAATTTCGCCAACAAACCCCAAAGGATTTTACGCAGCAAACATGGATCTCGATAAAATTCTAGGGCTTTATCCTCAAATAAATGAAGAGATGATGAAGGACGGATTTTCAATTGATGAATTCAAAAATGGATTGAATGGAGAAATGACTTTGTCATTAATCGATGTGAAGAACGTTCAGAAAATTCGCGAAGTGGCAGATTACGACAATTGGGAACCAAACGGGTTTTATGATACTCCTGTTCCTATGAAAATGGACACCACTTACGAGCTTTCTCCAATTTATAAAATCAATTTGGGAATGAAGGACAAAGGAATTATTGAAAACCTCATTGCGAAATTCGTTGCGAAAATCAATGAGCCAGAGGTTACCGAAGAAATGTTTGATATTGAAGATTCTATGAGGTCGAGCTTTGACTCCTACACAACGCCGTATGACAACTTAGTGGAAGAAATCGAAGAGCCGAAAATAAAGCGTTACCAATACAATGGACTTGAGGTGATGGAAGCAGAAGATGTTAAGCTGTATTACAAGTACGAGGGTAATTATCTTTCTATTTCGAACGATGAATCGGCGTTCGCATCACAAAGTTTCTCGTGGGACGAAGAGCTTGAAGAAATGTTAACAGAGAGCGCTGGTTCAGGATACATGGACTTGAACTTTAAGAATTATCCAGATATTGAAAGAGAAAATGCAAGAGATGTACAAGAGGCAAAAAGCTTCTTAGAGATGCTCGATAACATGAAGTTTTCTTCAGACGGAATGACGGTTCATTTTGAAATGAACTTCACAGACAGTCCTGATCACATTCTATGGCGCATGATGAAAACCATGGACGCCCAAGTTTCTAGTAACGGAAGAGACTACAACTAATTCGTGGAATAATTCACCACATCAATTTGTAAATTCCCATTAAGAGCTACAGTTATTTGCAGCTCTTTTTGTGTGGGATAGAATCCTGTGATTTGTAAATTATTGAGCAAGCCCTTAAGATTTACTCCCGGCATTAGTTCACTGTTCAATTGCTTTTCAATTTCTGTTTTTGCAGACTGAAGGGTAGGCGTAAGATCTATGTTACAGGCACTTTGAATGGTTTGTGTAAGTTTGGTCTGAAAAACATCGACCCCCGCATTCATAAGTACGTGTCGCGATTTACTGTCGATGTCAATCGAACTCACACTCATTTTATTTGTTGAAGGGTCTATGCTCGGAGTAAGTGCCAGGAAGAACTTACAGTTCTTGTATTTTTTGAAACCAACTTTCATATCGCACAACACTTCCACCTGAATTTTCTGATTTCCCAATCCTGCCAATGCCAGATGTTTTACGGTTATGCTTTTTTTATTATCATCACTGGCGAAGGTGCTACCACCAGCCATTTCATTCACTTTAATTGAAAGACTTTCGTAGCTCGATTTAATAGGCATCTCAATTACAAAGCCTGAAGTCAATTCATTTTGAACATTCAGGAGAGGAAGCGACGGAACGATTGCATTTTCATTTTTATCCAAGCTCATTACAGGAGTAGCATCAATACCCAAGTTTACTTGAAGAATGTTACCATATCCATACATGGGACCCAACTTGAAATTAGAAGCGTTGAAGGTCAGATAGCCGTATCCAGGAATTTCCATCTGGCTATTCAGTTGCTTCCAAGCTTCGTTCGCGTAGTTCTTGAAATCAACTTGTAAGCACTGCTGATCAATGTATTTGCACACATCAAGCAGGGCAGGCTGCATGGCCTTCATGATTTCGCCTGTCATGTCTAACTTCAGAAAGGTAAGCTCACACGGATCCATTGGATTCAATTTCGAAAGAGAAGTAGAGGTGATGAGCTGATAGTTTTCATTCATGGAAAGACTTGTTGAAAATTCGATTTCAACGCGACGTTTGGTTTCTTTTCCGCTTCCGCAAGAAAATGGAATTCGCGGATGCACACATGTTCCCCAGACGCAGTTGGTGCAATAGTTTCCCTCAATGCCATACCAGGCCTTGGTTCCTACCACGAATTTATTTCCAACTACATACCCGTTTAAGTCTTCACGAAGCACATCGTACTTTGCCTGCGGTCCGTCACACGCTCCAAAGGAGGTGAGGTTCGGCCATTCCGGATTTCTAATAATAGGCGAAGAAGATGCGTTCGCGAATTTCAAAATAGGATCAATGGAAATGTTTATCGGAATGTTGATGTGAGAAAGAGTAGGAGTTGGTCCAACTGGAATTTCAATATCGGTCATTTCGGGAAGAGGTGCCGTTATTTTACATGATGCTATCGACAGCACAACAAATGATAAAACCAGTATATGGTAAGGTGTTTTTTTGGAAATCATAGTTTGAAGGAATTTCATTACAAAATTACTCGATGAATTGTTTTATATTCGGTTCAAATTATTAACTATGAAATCATTTCGACTTTTATTTGTTTTATCACTGTTTGCTTTTTCTGGAAAAATATTTTCTCAAGGCTTTCCAATTTCTGTTATTGTTTCGAATGCAGATTGTGCTGTAACAGTTACAGGAACGTACGTTGATTCTGTAACAGGAGTTAGCGGATCGTTTCAACTTTTCGCTGCTGATCCAGCGGGTAACTCGTATACGGGTACTATAAGTTTAAACACATTTGCTACAAATTATGTTGTCACAGTTTGTGCAACAGATTGCAATGGAATTACCAATTGCGCTTCAGGTCCGATGGTTCCTGGTGCAGTAACGATTTTCAATATCGACATGGGAAATGGAGGCGGAGTAGTTGACAATGACGGAGACGGTTTCAATAGTTTCGCTGATTGCAACGACAACGACGCTTCAATTAATGCGAATGCAACTGAGATTTGTGATGGTATTGATAACAATTGTGACGGTGTTGTGGATGAAGGATGTTCAACAGGTGGTTGCACAACTGATATCATTTTAGTTGCGGATTCTTTGATTTCAGATCCATTTAACGTGGTAATTTATTTGCCTGGAGCAAACAGCGCTATGGGAACATACATTTGGAGTTTTGGTGATGGAAATACAGCAGCGACAATGTTCCCAACTTGGCAATATACAGAGATTGGCACCTACACCGTTTGTGTTACTGTGGTTTTTCCGGATGGTTGCACTGCAACTGACTGCTTGACCTTTACGGTGAACGGCGACGGAACGACTACACCAGGTGGTATTAATTCGCAAGGCTTCACCTTGAATGTGGTGGGAACAATGCCAAATCCAAATGCAGTTGCTGAAATTTCTTCAGCAAGTGATTTCATGATTTTCCCAAATCCAGTTTCTGAATCAGCAACCATTCAATGGAACGCTACAGCAACTGAGCAAGGGAGATTGGATATCTTCAATGCACAAGGACAAATCATTTCTACAGAGGGTTACAACGTATCTGCAGGCGCTCAGCAAGTTGAGTTGAACACACAGTCACTTTCTGCTGGAATGTACATTGTTCGCAGTGTATCGAACGCAGGCGCTGTTCGTCAAACAACATTTGTAAAGTAATTCGTAAGATCTTATTTTATGTGGAAGGGTCGACCGATGGTCGGCCCTTTTTTATTGTAATGAATTGCTCGTAGAGAATATGAGCCTAATAAAAAAGAGCCGCATCTGCGGCTCTTTTAAGTTTTGAGGTAGGGAAGGTGTTATGCTTCTTCTACCGGGGCATTTGCACCGCGCTTCGCCATAATGTTGACTAAGTCTTGGCTGTTGCCTACTAACATTTTTTGGAATCGACGTCCACCTGTACCCGCAGGTATTGGGTGACCAACGATTACGTTTTCTTTCAATCCGTTCAAGAAGTCTGTTTTTCCTTGCACAGCTGCTTCGTTCAATACTTTCGTAGTCTCTTGGAACGAGGCTGCAGAGATCCATGAATCTGTTTGCAACGATGCTCTTGTGATACCTTGAAGAATAGGACGAGCGGTAGCTGTAATGGCTTCACGAGATTCCATAACTGCACGGTCTTTACGCTTCAACTCAGAGTTTTCAGTTCTGAATTGCAATGCAGAAATAACCTGACCAGCTAAGAATTTCTCAGAATCTCCTGGTTCAGTAACAACTACTTTGTCGAATAACAAATCGTTTTCATCAATGAATTCAGCTTTGTCTACAGTGCTTCCTTGTAAGAAACGCGTATCACCAGCATCAAGAATTTCAACTTTGCGCATCATTTGACGAACAATAACTTCGAAATGCTTGTCATTGATTTTCACACCTTGTAAACGGTATACCTCTTGAATTTCATTCACCAAGTATTCTTGAACTGCAGTTGGTCCTTGAATGTCTAGGATATCTCCAGGAGAGATAGCACCATCAGACAATTGCATACCTGCACGAACAAAGTCACCGTCTTGCACCAAGATGTGCTTAGCAAGGTTGATCAAATATTTTTTCTCTTCTCCAGTACGTGAGCGAAGGATAATCTCGCGGTTACCGCGTTTGATCTTCCCGTATTCAACGATACCGTCGATTTCCGCAACGTTTGCAGGATTCGATGGGTTACGCGCTTCGAATAATTCGGTAACACGTGGAAGACCACCGGTGATGTCACCACCACGACCCGCCATACGAGGGATTTTAGCAAGAATACTTCCCTTGGTAATTTTCGTCTTGTTTTCAGTGTTCAAGTGAGCACCTACTGGAAGAGAATATACCTTCACCACTTCTTTGCCGCGAACGACTTCGATGCTTGGGTTTTTCTTCTTGTCTTTTGTTTCAATAATAATTTTCTCAGAGAATCCGGTTTGCTCATCGACTTCAGTTTTGAAGGTAATTCCTTCTTCAATGGCGTCGAAGTTGATTGTTCCATCTTCTTCAGTGATGATCACACTGTTGAACGGATCGAATTCACAAATCACATCATTCTTCTTAACAATATCTCCAGTGTTTACAAGCAGAACCGAACCGTAAGGAAGATTCATTGTAGCCATGGTGATACCTGTTTTCTCATCGTTAATTTTCAATTCAGCAGAACGAGCAACAACTACAGTAACTGTAACATTGTTTTCTTTTCTTTCAACTGTACGAAGATCTTCGATTTCAACGATACCAGGGTATTTCGCTTTCAAGTCAGAATCAATAGCCGAACCAGACGCAGCACCACCCGTGTGGAACGTACGAA
>Ga0114971_10002870_pt1 | contig 11792 bp, 11 predicted proteins | sample M_140625_MF_Meta_FD_87320 | JGI IMG/M metagenome (GOLD analysis project Ga0114971, IMG submission 87320) | Freshwater microbial communities from Lake Montjoie, Canada to study carbon cycling - M_140625_MF_MetaG | ecosystem: Environmental > Aquatic > Freshwater > Lake | place: Lake Montjoie... | reverse complement strand
TTCTTGTTTTTGGTTTTTTGTTAAAGATGGATAACCTGTAGGCATATAAGCTCCTTAATTTATTGTTAAAATAACGATAAATTAAAAGGTATTTATTGTCTAGTTATTTGGGGACCTGTCAATAACTAAATGGTTCGATGCAAATCCACAAAGCACTTTCAAAAATGATGCCTTTCAAAATACAATATCTCGAGCTCCTATCTATAATTTCAACGAATCACTGCCATTGGTTAATTTCAATGGTAATAGTGATGGTCAATTTTTTAATCTTCCTGACAATACAATTCCATCTGGTGATTCAGCATTTACAATTTTTTTTGCAATTCGTTTAGCAAAAGATGCCGCAGCAAGATTTCATGATATATTGCTCGCAGGATTATGGTCTAATCCAATCACACTTCTACGAATAGATAATGGAAGCGGTTTTAAATTTAGTATTTTTTCGGGAGGTGGATCTACTACGCTTGTTTGGCCAAAAACCGCTAATCAACAACTTGGAACATTAATCTTATTCACCGCTGGTTACGCAAATACTAATCAAAGAAGTTTTTTAATTAATGTTAATGGTACTTTAGCTACTCAAATGAACGTTCCTGTATTTTTTAACATTTGTAAAGTAACTTATACTACTAAATTCATAAAAATAATACTTCCTGAATCAATATAATAAAATTTTAATTTTTAATGTTAATAAAATTGAAAATTATTTTTTTTAAAATTTTATTACTATAATTAGAAGATCTAAGCAATAACATTTTATAATCAATTTTTATTTTATGCGATTAATAAACAAAAAGGCTTTTTCTTTAATTGAATTATCAATTGTTATTTTAATCATCGGTATCTTGGTTGCAGGTGTTACGCAATCATCAAGACTTGTGAGAGCTATGAGACTTCAATCCGCAAGATCTCTAACCTTGAGCTCACCAATTCCATCTTTCAAAAATATTAATCTTTGGCTTGAGTCAACTTTAACAGAAAGTTTTGATTCTTCCGAGGCTCAAGATCAATTACAAATATCAAAATGGAATGATATCAATCCCCAATCTTCCTACAAAAGCAATGCCACTCAAACCAATGCAACTTTTCGTCCAAAATATATTGATCAAGGAATAAATGGCTTACCAGCAATTAGCTTTGATGGTATCGATGATTGGATGACAATGGGAGTTATTAGTGGATTTGAATCAAATAGTAAATTTACAGTTTTTGTAGTTTTAAAACCAACTCTTCTTGGAAAATTTGTTATTGCTAAACAAGATAATAATGTTGATGGCAAAGGTTGGGCAATTTTAACAACTGGAAATTTTAATGGTGGTGGCGCAACAACTCCTAACCTACTTACATTTGGTTTAAAAGGTCATCAATCAACAAATTTTATTGAAATTGCCTCACCTCAAACTATTTTAAATTATAACATTGTTACATGCTTTTCTTATAATGGTGGATTAAATAATTCGGGTTTAAATGTTTATGTTAATGGAATTAAAGAATTAGCTCCTTTAAGGGTTGGTGGACCATTAAATTTATCACCCTCTCCAAATGGTGATGAAGATTTAAGAATTGGCGCAAGGGAATCTAATTCATTTGGTTTGTTTCAAGGATTAATTGGCGAAATCATAATCATTGAATCTTATCTTAACGATGCAGATGTGGCCGAGGTAAATAAATATCTTCAAAAAAAATGGTCAATAAAATAATTTTTATAATTTGTTAAAAATAATTAAAGTTTGTTTTTAAAAATTAACTTTAACTACAAACTAACAAAAAAATTATTTTCTAAGAATATATCTTTCATTTTGAGCTTTGGAGCTCTTGACGATGAATAACCTTTGTTTGGCATCAATGCCAAGTAAAGTTAAAAACATATCATTTAGAATGTTACGCGATGAATAATATCCATGACCTAATCCTAGAGCGGAATCATCTATTGCCCCTACGTTAATAACGTCAATCTCATCAATATTTGCGCATGCCCCAAGGCGATCATTTTTGTTAAATATTTTGGATGCTGTCATCGCTTTATCATTTTTTGAACAATAGATTGTGATATGATTGGTAATTTTTTTAATATTTTTGGCAATCGATTTGAAAGCTTGCGCTTCATAATCAGGAGCATTTAAAAATAATTCATTAATTAAAATTTCATGAGAATTTTTAGCAATATTATCAATTCCATTCAAAGCAAGTTGATGACCCATCGAATGAATCATTAAATTAATTTTGATTTTATTTTTTCTAAAACCTTCTAAAAATTGTATGAATGGCGCAATTGAAGATTTAACATTTTGAGCGTTGAGCTCGTAGGTTTTGTTAAGCAATGCTTCATCAAAAAAACCATCTTTTGCACCAGCGGGCCAAGTAAATAAAATTACTGGACCTTGATATTTTAAATCATAAGCAATTTGTGCAACTCTTAGAATTCCTTCATTGTAGCGCACATTAAAACCATGCACAAAAACTAATGGTGTTGATGAAATATTTTTAAGTTCATTAAAAAATTCTTGTTCACTAAAATTTTTGGAATTAACAATTTTAAAATTATCATTTTCTTTGCTATCTTTGGAAGGAGATATATTACCAATTTCGTGAAATTTAGAAACCTTGACATTGCAAGCTCCAAAGGTAATTATTTTATCAAAATCTACACCAAAATTTTCATCATTACAGCCAAAATCTACGCTTTTTCGCATTCGATTTGTAGCAATCATTACTTTAATTTCAGAATCATCACTATAATTATTTTTAAAAAAACTTTGCCAAGTTGGCTGTAATTTTTTTTGTAAAATTGCTGTATCACCAATATTTTGACAAGAATTTAAAACGAAAATAAGTAAAGAAATTAGAATAATTTTTTTCATGTTTTTATTGATTAAATTTTTTATAGTTTAATTAATTCTCTAGATTTAAATTTTTTTGAGTAACTTATTTTACCAAATTTTCATAGCTAAATTTTCATAGCTAAATTTTCATTGGCAAAATAACCATGTTCAACCCTTTAACGTGAAGTCTTCTTTGCATAATGTATGGAACGTGGTTAAATAAAATCTGCGTAAAAATATTTTCATTATCAAAAATAAATTTAGTTCCAAAGAACACCACATGCTGATAATCTTTAGCAACGCGATCAGTAAGCTGTGAAAGCTTCTCAACAATATCAGTATCATAGCCAATATAAGCTTTGGCAAAACGTCCATTGGCATTGCAATAATTTTTATATTTATTTAAAACGCTTTTGGTTCGTCTTCGCATATCACGCCACCTCTTTTCTTCGCTAAAAGTATTTGAATCAAGTTCGCCAACTGTAACAAAAATAAAATTTTTAAAAATTCCTGGAAATAATTTTTTAATTTCAAGTAAACAATTCATGCCACTGCCAAATGTTTGATCGACAATGATCGCTGCAGTTGGTGCAGATTTATCAATAGCCTCATTATTTTGTTCACAGCTTTCACTGCCATAGCTATAAAACATCGTTTCCTTCTGTGCTAAATTCCGCTTGAAACGTAAATAAGTATTTTTAATTACTAAACCAATTCCTACTGAAACTGAAGTTATTAGCAAAGTTATCCATCCACCTTCATAAAATTTTTCAAAAATTGTGATTGCTAAAATTGCAAAACAAACAATAAAACCAATCAAGGCAATTAAAAATTTTGACAGCCATTCTCTTTTACGTCGACGATGACGAATCCAATAGATTGTAAGCCCTAATAGTGATAATGAAAAAGTTATAAAAACATTAATCGAATATAAAACTACCAAAATATGAACTGATCCTTGCGTGATAATCAAGGTTGCAATTGCCGAAATCGCCATAAATAAAACACCATTTTTAACCACCAATCTACTTGAAAGTGAACTAAATGATTTTGGCATCCACTCATCACTTGCCATGTTAGCGATAACATTTGGACCAGCTAGGAATCCTGCATTTGCCGCAACTACCAAGAGTCCAGCTTCAAAAATTAAAACTATTGGTACAGCAATTAATCCAACGTTAACATCCCCGAAATGTAAATCAGAAGTAATCGCATAAAATACTGTTGCATTTAAAGTTTGACCCTCAACCTTGGTAACTCCCCAAAGTAAATAGATTATAATAATTCCCGCAGCCATGAATGCCAGTGAAATTGCTACAAGAAACATTGTTATTTTTGCAGTTCTTACTCTTGGCTCTGATAAAGTATTAACATTATTTGAAACCGCTTCTAATCCTGTGTATGTTCCTCCCCCCATTGAAAATGCTTTCAAAAAAATTGATAAAAGCATAAACCAGCCGAGTGAATTTTTCATATCTTTACTTTCCGCAAAAGCTTGAGGAACTAGCTCAGAAATGCCATGGCGATGCGCAACAATGCCGTAAATAATTAATAAAAAATGAGTAATAATAAAACCTAGAAAAATTGGCAAAAGAAATTTTATTGATTCCTTCATGCCTCGCAAATTCAATACTGCCAATACCGCAACCAAAAATATTGCCATCGCCATTTTTACTTGCTGAAATTCGGCAGGTAAGAAACTAAAAATCGCATCAATACCGCTAGCAATTGAAATTGCAATAGTTAAAACATAATCGATGATTAAAGCCGAACCCGAAACTAAACCAGCATATTTTCCAAGCAAGCGAGTAGCAACGCGATATCCTCCGCCACCATTTGGAAAAAGTTCGATTACTTGCGTGTAAGCATAAGAAATAATGAAGACCGTGAAAGCCGTAGCAATAGCCAAGTAAATCGCCAATTCTTCATGTGTTGAAAGTGCAAGAAAGGCTTCCTCTGGACCATAACAAGAAGATGAAATTCCATCTGCACCAAGACCAATCCATGCCAAAAATGCTACCAGAGAAATACTTTTCCTAGTCTCTTGATCAAATGGATTGCGCGGAGCACCAAATAAAAAATTTCTAATTTTTTTTATCATAAAAAATTTTTAATGAGGATAATAGAAATTAATAAATTAATTAAAACATTTTGGGTTTTATTTAATTTATTTAAACTTCTCTATTTTTCCTAATGCTTAACTAATTTTGTTAAGTTTTTTCATCAATGCAATAATTAAATCTGGATCTTTAATTCCCCTAGTTTTTTCAAGACCAGAAGAAATATCAATCATAGTTGCATTGGTTATTTTAATTGCTTGTAAAATATTATCAAGCGTCAATCCACCTGCCAAAAACCATGGCTTTGTGCATTTAAAATCTTTTAAAATTGACCAATCAAAAACTTTACCACTTCCAGAAATTGCTCCATCAATTAAAAAATAATCGGCTATATTATAAAAATTATCAAATTTCTTTAGATCTTCATCCCTAGAAACACCTTGCGCACCAATGATTCCGATTTTTGGGAATTTTGCTTTAAATTGCTCAAGAAAATCTAACTTAATTTGACCATGAAACTGAATATAATCCGGTACAAAATTAGATATTATTTCTTCAAGATAATCCATTTCGGGCTCAACTACTACCGCAACTTTTTTAGCTTTTGCAATTGCTTGGGAAATTTTTTGTACATCCTTGATTTCAACATGACGCGGAGATTTATTGTAAAAAACTACCCCCAAAAAATCGCAATTACTTTGATCGACAAGCTTAGCTATTGAAGGATCGGTGATTCCGCAAATTTTGACCTTCATATTAAAATTTAAAACCTGGAGGTAACGGAATTCCAGCAGTTACATTTTTAAGCATCGAGGCAGAACCTTCGTCAGCTTTGGCTTTGGCAGTATTTATTGCAACGATCAATAAATCTTCAAGAACAGTTTTTTCTTCAATTTTTATAATCGAATCATCAATTTCAATTTTTTTTACAATGCCACTACCCATTACTACCACCTTGACAAGACCACCACCGCCCGAACCTTCAAATTCAGTTTTAGCGATTTCCTCTTCAACTTTTTTCATTTTATTTTGCATTTCTTGTGCTTGACGCATTAACGATTTCATATCCATAGTTTTTAAGAAAAATATTTGTTAAAGAATTTTTTAAATTTGTATTTAGCAATTATCGAAACTTTTCTGATATAGCCAACTTTATCAACTGGTTCTTTTGCAAAAAGATCGAATTCATACTTTTTAAAACCTTTTATCTCAATATGCAAACTCGCAATTTTAGAATCTTTTTTTATTGGCGCATAAATTGGATCGCTATACTTTACAGTAACGGTTAAATCATTGAGGTTGTAGTATCGAGGAACGGTTACAGCAATATCTTGCAAAGTAATTGCACTAATTTTTTGTTGAGTTCCCAACCAAACATTCAAATCAACAACTTCTTGATCTTGCTTAAATAATTCTAATTTTTTATAGCCAAAAAAACCGTAATCCATCATCTCTGTAATTGTATGAGCGCGTTGTTTGGGTGTTTTCATTTTATTAACAACTGCAACTAATCGTCGATTATTTCGCCTAACCAATTCTACAACACCATATCCTCCTTCATTAGTATGGCCAGTTTTGCCAACGATAATTCCTTCATAATTATTTTTAATTAAAGGATTGCGGTTACGCTGAGTAATGTTTTGGTAAGTAAATTCAGGAATTGAAAAATAACTGGCAAACTCCGGATATTCTTCATAGAGATGAATAACTAAAAGACCTAAATCTCGTAAGCTTGAATAATGATCATCTTCGTGCAATCCATGAGGATTGGTAAAATGACTATTAGTCATTCCTAATTCTTGCGCTTTTAAATTCATCAATTTAGTAAAATTTGTAATTCCTCCACCTACAGATTCGGCAAGAGCAATTGAAGCATCATTTGCCGAAACCGCTAAAAGTCCTTTGACTAAATCATCAATTGAAACTACATCGCCATAATTTAAAAACATTGACGATCCAGATTTACGCCAAGCATCTTTACCAATTAAACATTGATTATTTAAACTAATTTTACCTTTTTTTATTTGATCAAAAACCACTAAAGCTGTCATTAATTTGGTCATTGATGATGGAGCCATTCTTGTATCGGCATTCCTAGAAAGAAGGACTTCTTTACTATCAGCATCAATCAGAAAATAATATTGCGCATCGCTTAAATTTGGCATGTAATCTTCTTTGGCAATAACAGAATTTACAATAAACACACAACAGAAAATCCAAGCATTTAAGAAAATTATAAATTGTGATTTTTTAATAAAATCTGACATTATTTAAAGATTTATATATTAATTGTTAACTTTAGTTTGCTTTTGATTATTTTTGTTTTTTTCAAGAGTATTATTTTCTTTTTGTACATCTTCTTTATCGTAATTTTCAACTAGAGCAATATCGCCAAATTGGCTTGCACCAAAAATTTGCTCATTTTTTCTTTGTTTCATCTTTTGCTTTTTTTCTTTAACTAAAATCTTACTAAATTCAAAATCATCTTCGCTACGTTTTTGATTAATTTTAGTAATGGCATTTTGAATTTCATTATTTGCAATTAATAAATATTTTTTTTCAGTAGCTATAGATTTATTTCCATAGGCATCGCGACTTGGCACCAAAATCATATCGAATTCTGCACCGCTAATGCTAAAAGGAGGATTGTTGAAAGTGCTATATCGCACCTCAAAAATATCCTCAGGAACATTATTGGCGGGATTATTCTTTGACATTTCATCCATCGTTGCACGATTAGGCAAATACTGCTTTGGAACATATTCTCCAACATGATAAATTGGTACATAGCCCTGATATTTTTCTTGCGAAGCAATATAATCGGAAATCTCTTCTTTGGTTGGTGGAGATGAAGAAATAACCTGATTAGCAATATTTTTTGGCAAAACTCGCTCTTGGTTAATCTCTTTAACTTTTTGTCCGTATTTCTTAACGAACATATCATTGACCGATGAGATGTTTTTTGCACATGAGCTTAATAAAATAAGCAAAAAAAATAATTTAGTTTTAGTGAATTTTCTAAAAAAAATTTTCATTAATTACCTAATTACCTTTTACTAAAATTGCCTCGTGACCTGAATTTACAATTTTATTAACCATTTTCCTTGCTTGAATTTTATTGGTAAATGGCCCAAGTAAAACACGATACATTTTACGATCAGATGTTTCCGCTAATTCGATTTTACCTTTATGAAATTTTTGCATCATTATCAATTCCTCATCAGCTATTTCCTTGGCACCGTAAGATCCAACTTGGACATAATATTTCTTTGAAACTGCTTTTGATGAAACAATATCTTCAGATAAAATTTTTGCGCGCTTTTTTTGAGCAAAAATTTCCTTTGGTTTTGATTGTTTATTATTGTTAATTTTATTATCAAAATTATTACTTTCTTCATCTCTGCTATTCGCCAAATCATATTCGCTAACAATTTTTTCATCTTGTCTACCAGCAAAAATCATATTATTTTTTTCCTGATTTTTCAAATTATCATTGGGGATTTTATTTTGTGAATTTAGAGTTGGAGCTTCAAGAGTTTGAGCAATTTGCTTGTTTTGCGCAACCTGCTTAGAATTATTATTATTGGCATAACTCAGAGGATTTTCAGGAATTATTGTCGTTGATTGCTGTTCCTGCGAAGCCTTATTTACAGGTCTTGAAGAGCTATCCTGACCATCCAAAACTTGAGCATTGAAATCAGGAATTTTAGTTAAAACAGGTTTGAAATTACCCTGTAAATCAACAATTCTGATTTTAGCTTTCTGCGGTTCAGATGAACAAGCAGTAAGATTTAAAAGAGTGATACTTAAAAAAACTTTTAAAAAAATTTTAACCATTATGCAAATTTTAATTTTTGAATTTTAATTAGAATGTAAGGTTTAAAATTAAAATAAAAAAAAACAACTAATAACTTTTGTTATGTGAAAAATATTTTATAAATTTTCTTTGTTATCGGTAGAATCATCAAATAAAATGCGTTTTGAACTTCCGTCCAAATCATCATATTGCTTATTTTTTAAAGCCCATAAAAACGCCAAGAGCCCTATTAAGCTCAGAAATATTGCCAATGGAATTAAAAAAATTAATACAGACATTTTAAGTTTTTTTATTAGCAAAAAAATTATTGATTCTTAAAGAATTCAAAATTACCAACAAAGAAGAAGATGACATCGCTATAGCAGCAATCAAAGGCACCACCATTCCCATCAATGCAAAAGGTAGTGCAATCAAATTGTATAGCAAGGCCAAAAATAAATTTTGCTTCATTAATTTAAATGCTTTTTTACTACCGATAAAAAGGGAAATTAATGGCGAAAGTTGCGATGAATTAATTAATATATCGGCAATATTTTTACTAAGATCACTTGCCTTAGCAAATGAAACACTGACTGAAGCTAAAGACAATGCTGGAGCATCGTTTAAGCCATCTCCTATCATCATAAATTGCTGATTTTTTTGTTGTAAATTTTTTAAAAATTGCGCTTTTTGTAAAATTGATTTTTCATAATAAAATTCTTTAATAGCTAATTTTTTTGCAACCAATTCAACATTTCTTTGATTATCTCCGGATAACAAAATTACCTTCTTGTTTTGTTTTTGTAGGAACGAGATGACTTCTTTGGCATCTTCCTTAATTTTATCATCAAAAACAAATATTATTTGTTGCTGATTAATTTTCATAAAAGTTGTTAATTGTTGATAATTATCATTATTTTTTAATAATAGTTCTTTCTGGTAACTATCCTTACTTATCTTACAAAAATCGCTTCTTCCCAGCCATATCTTTAAATCCTTTTCTATTAAAATTTTTTTATTGATATCAATAATTTGATGACGATCTTTTAATTCATCCAATATTTTTTTTAGCAATTCACTATCAAAATTTGCGGTCAGTCCCTGCGATTTTTCTTCTAAAACCTCAACATCAAAAGTTTTGTAATCACAGCTTGAGGTCAAGGCTTGAGAGATTGGATGCATACTTTTTTTAGCCATTGAAATCGCAATAATTAAATAAAAATCAGCGTCATTTTTGTTAAGTAATTTTAGTGAATTATTTTCGATAGAATATATAGCTTTTAGAACTGGAGTTCCTTGCGTTAGGGTTCCAGTTTTATCAAAAATTACCGTATTAATTTTATTAATTATTTCCAATGCTTCGCCATTTTTGACTAATATTTTTTTACCAATGAAGCCCGAAATAACAATGGTTTGAACAATCGGTATCGCTAATGCCAAAGCGCATGGGCAAGTTATAATTAAAACTGCAGTGGCATTCATTAATGCTAATTGAAAGGATTGTTCATTAATATAATACCAAATAATAAAAGTTATAAAAGCCAAAATATGAACCAGTGGCGTATAAATTTTTGCTAATTTTTGCGCAATTAATTCGCAAGAATTTTTGTTATTCTCACTTTGATTTATCAGTTCAATAATTTGCGATAAAATCGTTGAGTTTATTGCGCTAGTAATTTTGATTTTAAGTGGCTGTAAAACATTGATCGTTCCTGCAAATACTTGACTATTTTTGATGACTTTTTTAAGCGCTATTTCACCAGTTAGCAAGCTATCATCTATCTGACTTTCACCTTCGATAACTATGCCATCAGAAGCGATTTTTTCTCCGCTTGCAACCAATAAAATCATCTCTTTTTGTAATTTTTTTATTGGCAAAATTTTTACTTTTCCATTATCATCGACTCTTGCAAAACTGGCATTGAGAAGACTAAATTGTGTAGCGATATTGAAAGCTTTTTTTCGGGCTTTCATATCAAGAAATCTTCCTATCAATAAAAAGAAAATCAACATTACCACTGAATCAAAATACACATGATCCTGACCATTAAATGCCTGAAATATACTAACAATTACTGCCAAAATTATTGCCAAACTAATTGGCACATCCATATTTGTGGATCGTAAAACTAATGAGCGATAAGCAGAAATAAAAAAAATTCGCGCTGAATAGACTATAACCGGTAAGGCAATTAATGCTGAAAAAAATTGAAAAATTTGATGAGTTGCCAAACCCATTTCTGCGACATTTGTAAACCATAACGCAAAAGAAAAAAGCATAATATTTCCAGCACCAAATCCTGCTACAGCTAGGGCCTTTAGCAGTGAGTCATTATATTTTTTTTCTTCTTGGGCAATAATTTCTTGATCAAATGGTAAAAATTTATAACCAATTTGATTGAGTGGCGAAATTATTTTATTGCCGTCACTGGCTTTTCCTTGGTAATCTAGGATTAAAATTTTACGCGTTAAATTAATTCTAGCACTTAAAACTTGTGGATTTTTATATAAAATATTTTCGATTAACCACACACAAGCTCCACATTGTAGGCCTTGAATCATAAGCTCGAGATGCCACGAATCATCAGGATTTTTGGCGATAAATTCACTAATGTCAAAATCATTATCGATTTCTGGTTTTAAATTTCGCTCAAAAATATCAATTTGCCTAATTTGGTAATAATTTTTAAAACCTAGGCTTTCAATTATCTCATATGCCTTTGCGCAACCAATACAACAGAAGTCTTGTTGATTGTTATCTAATTTTAATTGACAATGTTTACAATTACTAATTCCTTTTGACATTTCATTGAATTACATATTTTTTAACTTCTTGCATTAAATCTTGTTTATTTCTAACAATAATTTCAAATTGCCATTGACCGCGCAATGGAAATTCAATGTTTGCCTGATACCATCCATCTCTTTCATATTCTAGATCTGCGTTAGAATCAAAACCTTCTTGAGTTGGACGCGATAACTTTACTCCAACTTCTGATATTGGCAAATTCTGACCATTAATATCAAGCGGTTTTACGCGTAATATTCCTCGTTTATTGCCAATATTTTTAAAATTGATATTTAACTTCCAGCCAAGCTGATTTTGCTTGTTAA
>Ga0114971_10002866_pt1 | contig 11797 bp, 10 predicted proteins | sample M_140625_MF_Meta_FD_87320 | JGI IMG/M metagenome (GOLD analysis project Ga0114971, IMG submission 87320) | Freshwater microbial communities from Lake Montjoie, Canada to study carbon cycling - M_140625_MF_MetaG | ecosystem: Environmental > Aquatic > Freshwater > Lake | place: Lake Montjoie... | reverse complement strand
CCTTTTTCTCTTTTTCTGGTTTCTCAGCAAGTATTATTTCTTCTTGTTGTTCTGATGGATTGACAAGAACAGGAATTCCTTCTTCTTTTTCCCCCACCTTTTCTTCTTCCTCCACCTTTTCTTCTTCCTCAACCTTTTCCTCCTCCTCTTCTTCAAAATCAGCTTGAAGAACCAAGGTCCTATTCAACTTCCTAGCCTTGGGTTTCTCTTCTATTTGAACCAACTTCACCTTTTTAACAGGTTTCTTCATCAGAGATGGAGTCTTACCCTTTGGCTTCTCTGGCTGCTTTGGTTTATCGGAAACCTCCTCCAACAATTCAATAGATACTTTTTCAGCATTCACATTACTAATCTTCTTATACACAAAATATCGATTCAAGAAAGAAATTTTCTTCTCATATGCCGTCATATTAGCAGCATCCTTGTAATCACTTTTTTTATTCGGATTTCGCTTGATTTCTGTCGTCATATAATTGAATAAATCGCTAAACAACCCACTTCCTTCAGGTAGTCCCAAGTTATTCGCCTCATCCCGCGCAATCAACTTAAACCCATAATTCTCCATAACACGCCCGAAATAATCAAAGTTAACCAAATACTCAGGAAACATCTTATTAATGGATTCTTGATACACATTAATCTCACATCCTAGACTACTAATATCATCAGCCAACATGGTAATACCATCATAATTCTTTTGAATCTCCCAAATCTTCTTGTCTCCGTCATACAAGTCCACTGATTCCCCAGTTTTCTTATTTTTCAATAGATTGAAAATGAGCTTACCGTCATATGATGTCCCGATAAAGTATCCACCCAACTTCGTACATTCAGCTATATTACGCATAAAGTTTTGAAATGTTTGCTGATTTTCAAAGAAGTAGTGGAGAGCAAATTGACACGAGGAAACTTGAAATCCATCTTCACCCTTGCCGTATTGTCTGGCAACAGCGGGACCCAAATTCTCGGCGTCTCGAGGTCCTTGTCCGAAAACAGCGCGCGTAATAGCCGCCGCCTTGTCATTTAACATGGCAGCACCAGACCGAATGTTAGAGGAACTATTTCCGTGAACGAAGAGTGCGTAAGGCATCGATTTGAATTTCTTGTGATAATTCAGAAATCTAGCACAAGCGCCATCTAATCGATTCTCCAAGTTGTCTTTTTTAACATCAATGCCAAAGACAAACGATAAATGAGACGAAATCCACTTGGGAAAATCTCCACCCTTACCACACGCAAAATCAATCAACGTGTCACCTTTCCTCGAAACACCAGAAATCAAAAGCTTCTTTACATACAAGTTATGGAAATCACGCAAAGCCCTGGTTTTTGATTGATTGCGTTCGCCAAACTGAACGTTATAATAGACCTCTTCTTGTTCCTCCGTGTCCATCATATTAGGTATTCCTACGCCAGTACTAATCATATCCAGGGTGACTGGATAATGAATGGAATGCCAATTGCTATTGGCTACATGATAGGCATTGCCGAAATTGCGGCCACCTTGTTTTAATTGCGTTGTTTTATCATAACGTACCCGCAATGGAATCCATCTCCACCCACGTTCTCTAGATGTATCATATCGAAACTCTACAATCGTATTGTCAATAAATGCCTCGTTTTCCTCCGTAAACATTTGATTGACACCAGTGTCATCTCGCTTCAACATAATATTACAGATGCCTGCCATAGGGTCATATGGGTCAGTTGGATAGAATTGAACTGGTCTATACTCACTACGAGGCTTTCCTTCTGTATCTTTATCCGTTGTCGGAAGCTTATCGTCTAGAAGTTGTTGCATAGGATTCATATACCCATGTTCCCGTTCATCGAACCCACATCGAAGAATAATGGTTTTATATTCTGTGAGTTGTGTCATCTCCATGGCATTCATGCCTTCACTAAATACCGGGGTAGTCATGTCAGCCCCAGCCTCGCCTTTTTTCGTAGTTACAAGAAAATCAACTGTATTAAATTCAGCTGGCTTCCACTTGAAAGAATGCTCCCATGTAACACGTGTATTTGGACTAGGTTTTCCAATAGTATTCGTTCCTACACCCATATTTGCTGGAGTAAAGATGAGACCATCCGTATTATATTCCAACACTCCTTCCTGCTCTTTTCCTAGAATGTAACTACATGCGGCAAAGATATCATCCGTTGCTGGATTCGTTGGATAGAAACGCTTGCTTTCAATGCGAATAGGTGATATCAACCCATCAGGTGTAACTGGTTTGGGTCGCAATACTTTGACAATATTCTTTAGCAACGGTAGACGAAATTTAGCTAGAACGTCGCCTTTGCTTGGTACAAATCCGTAACTACGAACATCCTTTCCATCTACAAAATAAAGGTCAAATGAAGCATATAAATTAATAAACTTTCCCGTTTTATCATGCTTGATAATCTCACCATCTAACAATGTACGAACCACTTCTTTGTTGTCTGTTCTCGCCCCAGTAAAGATAACCTTCATATTTGTATTGATTAAATAAATTTTCCCCGATGCGGATATAAACATGAGGTGACGATCTCCATCGGCCTTATCAGTTACAGTAAAATTCTTGCGAATATTTGGACTCCGAGTATTTTCTGAGATAGGAACAATATTTTCAATCTGAAGAGTATAAGATGAGGGTCCAATAAATACTGGATATCTCATTTCTCGACTGCGTTCTTCCTTTCTTTCTCCTTCCTTTCTTTCTCTTCCTTCTCTTTCATCCCGCTGTTCTTTTTCAACAGCATCATTAATCATCTTCAAATATTCTTGTAACACAGCATTCTGTTCTGGATAAGCACAAGGATAATTTGTTTCTTGAAGTCCCATAAGAACAAACTTAATGACCTTTCGAAGTTTCTCCAAAATAACTTCAGCGCTTTTAAACTCGTCTAAGCCAGCCATTTTGTTGTCTACTTCTAACTCAATCTCATAAATCTCGGGGTTCTCAAACACATTCGATTCGTCTGTGGTATATACGGGTTTGAATCGTCGATTCTCATCTAGCGATGAACTTTTAACAATACTAATATCTACTTTGACTGGATAATCAGGGTGTACGAAAGTTACACGATTAATATAACGATATGTTTTTTTTAATCGTTGCCACCCCTTCATCATATCAGATACTGAATCATGTCTAAAGTCCATGGTAGTTTCACTCTGATAAGACACTCTAAAATTGAAGTCATCGAAATTCACTGGTGGCACTGGTTTATCGTCTACATAAACCCCTGATTTTTTAACAAATTGTACGGCGGTATACTTGTATTTACTAGCATTATGATAAATCTCTTCGATATTATTCGTGTTTTTACAGTAATCTTGGATGGCTTGATATCCATTGATTTCGGCACGAATATTCGAAGGTTTAAATCGACCAGTAGTAGGATCCAGGGTTTCAGGCGTCATTCGCATCATATATTGACCCTGTTCGTTTTCACAGGTAAATCCAAGCGACCGCAATTTTACAATCACATTGTCATAATCGACCTTTGTCAATGGCTTCACTCCTCTTGTGCCAAAGCGAACTTCCAATTCATTCACTGTGAAACGTTTGCGTCTATCAAACACGGCTAAATTGGTTGTATACAATCTCACCAGTTTGTCCAGAGCTACTTGAGGGTTTTCAAAAGACCGAACAGGTCTTCGACCATCTGTTTTAAATGTTTTTTTCTGTTCTTCTACCTCTAAAACAGGTTGTTCCTTTTCTTCTTTAGTTGACATAAATATATATATGGTTATATATTTATATTCTTAATCTTAATCATAATCAATTTTTAATTTTAGTAGTAGTAAATGTATACGCAATATAATTTAAACCCAATTTATATTATTATTTATACTAGTAAATCAAAAATAAACATGTCTTTGATACCCATAGAAGTCGTCGATTCTATTCTAGAATACAATAATGTAAAACTAGTTTTCAACAAAAAAACCATGTCATTTCATACAAAGTTTATAGACTATGGATCATATGAACCAGTTAGCAATATATACAAACAATTAGTAAAAAGAGGAACTTCAAAAATAGTTGTAAACCTTAATAAAACAGTGGATACTCCTTGGAATGAAATGATATGGCATGAATTGTCTGTACCTAATAAATGGTTTATAAGAGATTATACATTGAAGTATGCTGAAAATGATCGTATAACAGAGTGTTATTATTTGGCATATGTAAACTATAAATCATATTATTCAACGAATATAACATACAATAAAGATAAATCCGTTATATTGAAGAAGACTCTACGTACTAATAATAAATAATAGCAACCTCTTATCTTCGTTTCACAGTGCGCCTCTTTTTATTCTGTTTTGATTTTCTTTTTCCACCATAAGGATGATCGCCAGGTCCACCATATGTAAGAGAATTAGAAGTACGTCCATCTGTACGTGTAGGAAGACCACGACGACGAGGACCACCAGACCCCGACCCAGAGTCAGGTGGTGGTCGAGGAAAAAAACTAGCAATTATATTCCCTACCCAAGAGAACCCTCTACCAAATGCTCTTGATAGTTCATGAAATAAAACGATGAGTAGTAAAATAACAGCAAACAATATAAGAATCATAAGTAATGTGCCAAAGCCCTCTCTTACACTGGCTGCTTCTTCCATTGTCATATGACGACGTACACCTCCTTTCATATCTGGAAATTTTAACTTTATAATTTTAGCAATTTTTTCAGCGAGGACTGGCAAAAAGGTTTTTTCACCACTAATAAAGTTCATCATTTCATCAATTGCTGTCTTGACTTCTGGAGTTGTACTTTCTGTCAGAAATTCATAATATTGGTCTTTTAATTCAGATAATTCATCGGTAGAAGAACTCACTTCTTTACCGATAGAACTTATTTCTGTATCTGTATCTGGTGTGTAGATAGAAGTCATTTATATATAATAATAAAATATTTTATTATTATTTATAATTTTCTAAAGTTGTAACAAAAAAGAGACCCCCATTTATCTTCGTTTTACAGTACGCCTCTTTTTATTCTTTTTAGGTTTTTCTCTTCCACCACGAGATTTAGGACCCCTATAAAGTACGCCATTCCTATATACGTCCTTCGAAGTCGCACTATAACCAGTACTAGAACGCGCGGTCGTCCTGCCCCCGTTCGCAACCCATAATATGATAAAAATTATAGCAAACGCCCACACAAATGCTGCACTAGTTTCTGCTCTATTCGCATCGCGTAAATCTGATTCATTGACTTCTCTTTCTACTTGCGTACATAAAGTAGTTAGGGTATCCATTATCTCTGGTTTACTACTCATTATAGACATTAATCTCGTACAAGTCTCTTGAAAGTGAGGAGTCCTTGGTAGGTCAGTTAAACTTTTCATCCCTTCGGCATATATTTCTGCAATTTGGGCGTTATCCATTATATATATTATAATAATAAAATTATTTTTTCTGTTCTAAAGAACCATGATTATTATTATGAGAATTTTTTATATTTTCTCATAATATAAATACCCAATAACTGTTTATCGTCGTTTTACAGTGCGCTTTCTTCTTTGTCGTCTAGATTTTTTACCTCCATAACGACCTGCCGGACCGATAGCAACAGTACGATCAATCCGCCTTCCAGGTGGTCCTTGAATTTGTTCCGTTTCTGGTAAAAATTTAGAAACACCCTTTCCAATTGAGTTAATAGCAGCACCTATAGCACCAAATACCAGAAATATTATATAAAAGAGAATAAAAACAGGAATTGCGCCTATAATATTCTCCGCATCCGCATCAGTAATTTCACCCCCTTTTTTCTTTCTTCTTTTTCCTCCTCCTAATTCTTCTACGCGACCTTTCTGACGTCTCAACTCATTAATAAGGGCTATTATACGGTCTCTTATAGACTCAGCACTCTCTTTTATTTCCCTTTCTATTTCGGATATTGTTTCTTCACAAAGTTTCTTATCACCTTCATCCGTAATTTCTTGTATAACAGATTCTTTATATTCCACCATATCTGCTTTACGTATACTATTTACAATAGGAATTAGGACTTTTACTTCCTCTACCATAGGTTGAACTGATGAAGGTAGTAAGGATCTATCGACATTTTCAATAATAGCTACAGCCGATTCAGATTCAGACATATCAATATATAATATACTTATATAAATAAATTATATAAAATAGTGTTTTTTCTAAAGTGCCATCAAAATCATTTCATACAACTCTTTTTTACCGAGTTTCTTGGATTTATCTATTATCAATCCTAGTTGTTTACACAAGTCAAGCAATTCATTTACTTTGAAATTGCTAATAGCCTTAATAGGTTTATCCACACTTTCCCATGAAAATAATTCTGTTCGATAATACTCCAATTTTTCCAAAGAACTATCTAACTCATATTTAAAAGCGATAGGACTAGTCATATGAACTACATGAACCTCTGGACCATTCTTATCATCCACTAGTTCAAAACATTTTCTATTGTGAATAAATAACACGTTAATACCAGAGACTATACAAAGAGCAATAAAGGTCTTCATCCCAATTCGCTCCCGATTTGCCAATTCATCTTCCACGTGCTCTTTTAGATTTTTAATCTTTTTTGTTTTAAGCAAGTCCTTCTTCGCCCGGACCAAATCAATACATGCGAATTTCTCGGTCTTTTCATTTGCGAAAGAAGTATTACCTGGATACTCATACAAAGAAAATCCATTTTTGATAATATAATAAATCCAAAAAAGCTTATCTTTTTGTTCTGGAATAAAAAATTCTGGCTTTTCTATCGCTGGTGCTGTCACTGTAGTAGGCTCCTCTTTTTCCTTTTTCTCTTTCTTTATTTCTTCTTTTTTAATCTCCACTGCTTCTTTTCCTTGAAAATTCCTTGTCAAAAACATATACTGATTCAGGTCTGTCAATATAGCATTATTATCCATTGTGGCTACCTATAGTTTTTCCTGCCATATCTTTATTATCTTTTGTAAAGTATATATTTTTGAATTCCTCCTTTTGTTTTTCCATTTCATTTAGATTGAGCTCTTGGGCACTCACATAATTAATATACATTTTCAAATCTTGAATAACATCATTAGACAACTCGGTTAAATTAATATGAATTCCATATTTATTTTCATTGATGGAAACATCCTTGCGTTTATCTAAAATACGTAGAATTTCAATCTGATTAAACTTCGGCATAGATTCAATCTTTTCCCGAATCATATTTAATTCAAAAGTAGTGAAGGAAATAGTAGATACTTCTTCTGTGACAGATTCAATCATTTACAATAAAGAAACTATTTAGGTTTATATCTCTTTTACTATTATTAATAATCTTATTATATAATATATACTATAATATATAATTAGATGACAGAATCCATAACACAACAGCAATTAACGGATATATTAACAGAAAATCAAGCAGATTTATTTGGCAGCACTTTAAACAATACCGGTACTATAAATGATATAGTAACTCTTTACACAGCATCTACATCTAAGGATAACTTTAATGAATTGCTTCAAAGTACTACAATTATTTCTTCGTTAAATCGTGAAATGGGATACATACATTTAGTATTATTGCTTTTTAACATGTCTGGAACAAAGAAATATAATATTATCGAAGAATCTTTACTAGGAGGTCGCAAGAATAAAAGAAAAAAAAGACACATAAAAAAATCAAAAAAGGTCTCTAAAAATAAGAGGGCTAAACTATCTAGGAAATCAAGAAAAGTTAAAATTCGATTCTAGGTTTAGCCTCAACCTTAGGTTCCACCAATTCGGCAATAATAGAGACATACTTGTCATTTAATTCAAATCGCTGTCCGATAACTCTAACATTAATTTTGGCACCCTCCTCAATAGTAGAAAAGTATTCACTTTTGTAATGATGGTCTCTAGTAACAAAGACGATAATAGGCGAAGGATTCTCACTGGCACTTTCAGCTCGAATACCGGCCTTGGTAATATTCTTGGCAACACACTGTAAAAGCATACCCTCAACAGGACAACATGCTTGACATTCAAATACGACTTCAATTTGAATATTCAAACCTTTTACTAGACCACTCGAATAAGTTACAATTTTACAAGATCCAGGTTGAATAAATCCTTCTACAATACACTTTCCTTCAAAATTCGACGAAATGTACTTTTCTATATTTTCCTGAATATTAGAACCAATTGAGGTAATAGGAAGACAAATACTACGCGTGATTAGGGAACGAGAGTAAATTCCTTCGTATCGTATTTCTTTTTTCTTATACCTTTGTTTTGGTTCCATTGTTACTATTACTTTAGAAAGAAATGTTTAACTCATTTTCAATTTTAGATTAAATCCACTAATAAAATAATAGTATATAATAATTATAGGTATACTATGTCAACTGATTTGATTATTGGATTAACTGTTGGTATAGGTGGTTTTTTACTATTATCCGGTATAGGATATTCAATGAGCAAAAAAACTGAAAATGATTATTCTGATTTTACAGCCGTGAGAGAATCCAACGCATTCGCTAAAGATGTAAGAGGGGCATTTAATAAAGGCAATAAGGTCAACTATACAAATCCTAGAATTAATGAAGGAGATGAATATGATAGTATTCATGGCGGTAAAAAACATAAAAAGACCAGAAAGGTAAGAAAATCAAAGAAATCAAAGAAATAATATATTATATATTTATTATATATATAATATGTCAGACGTTGCTATAGGTGTAACAGTAGGAGTTGCTGTATTAGGATTACTATATACATTTACTAATAGTGGTAGACCCCGAAATGATGTACAGAAGAATAATTATGGCTCATATAATTATGGTGCAAATAATTCTGATGACCTAAATAGTTACCACGCACCCGATGAAATACGCACTGGAGGAAAGAAATCAAAAACTTCGAAAAAATCAACAAAACAAAGGAAATCTAGAAAACGGTCCTAAAATTGATATAACAAGGCGGTTTCAAAATCTAAAAACCAGATTTTATCATTCTTTCTTATTTTTTGATAATATCTCATCAGTAGCTCTTCAATAGCACACATCTCAGCCTGTACCATCCCCTTTGTGTTCTCCTTAGTATACATTTCTCTCCCAATAATATCATTTAACATAGTAATTCGTTTCGCTTTTTGGGCTTCATCGCAACGAGCCCCAGTATTTCTTCTAGCCAACGTGTCCTTCACCTTAAACACCAAATACCTATTCTTGGTATCATATCCAACAAAGCCAACAAAATTATTATAATTTCCTTTTACAATCGTCATTTTCTTCACCATTTCTTCAGCAACCTCCGCAATATCTTCGGGCTCTGCTTCTACCCACTGCCCTTTTTTAAACAACATTACTTTTCTCTGTAACCCCGAATACAAGATAATAGAAGTATGTCTTTTCGTGACAATGAGCTTCTTTTCCAAACAAGATTTCAGACGTGATTCAAACGTATTTTCTTCAATAACATCCTTATTAAAAATATATTCCAACACTTCAACCTTTTCATGAAATAGCAACATATCGAGAATGTGATCCACTAATAATTGTAGTGCGTCAGCTAAAGGAACGCCCAAATCAGCAACTAGCTTATTAATCGCTGTCCCGCAATGTTTATACCAATTCTCATCTCCTCTTGTAACAGGTTCTCGCTTTCGAGCAATAGCAATGGTCATTTCATAGTTCTCTCTTATTGTGTCAATCAATTTACTGGAAGACCGAGATTCCATTTTTGGTTCAAGAACTCCGGGCTGACTCTCAGATACCTTTAGAACGGGTCTTCTTTTCATGGTAGGAACAATAAAATTCTCCTTTGATAGTTTCATTTGAATGGCATCATGCTTATAATCAAGGGGGACCGACCTGTCAAATATAGTTATGGTTTCATCAGTTAATTCGCTTGGTTGAAATAAATAATATTCGCCAACATTGACTAGATATCCTGTGCGTCCATATTTATCTGTTATGAATTCATTTTTATCTTCTATTAATTGCGTCAAAGCAGCGTAGATTTGGACTACAGGATACGGCTTGGGAGTATTAATGCGGCGAAATAAATTATCCTTTACATAAAAAAACTCTTCTCGATAGAGCATTCTAATTTTTTGTAATAACTTGTCTGTATTCATCATAATAAATCCCTCGGTATAAGTGTCCTCTTTGACATCAACTTCATCAATTTTTGGGCCACTAGTATATTCACATGTATCCATATAATCGCATGTGGCTGAATAAGGGGCATCGCCCACTTTAAAATCGTCAATGGTTAATCCATTTGACAAAATCTGTTGTACGGGGACTTTTAACATGGCTTCCATATTCTCTTGACTATAGTTCATTTGCTCCGAATTAATAATACAATCTACGGCATTCTCTTTTAGAACACGAGACACCTTACCAATTTGTACGGCTTTTCGTTCGGCAACACGATAGACGTGTAAGTCAGCGGCTTCTTCTTCGTCATCCTCTAATAATGTTCCATGTAAAAAGATTTGGACGTTTCTTTTTTCAAAAGGCAAATCCTTGTGTGAAAAATTACGAACAGCGCGACCAATAATCTGCTCTAGACGACTCATGTTGTACCAAGGATTTAAAATGTGGACTTGACGAATAAACTTAAAATCGAGACCTTCCGACCCGGCGTTAGAAATAAGAACCACTTTGATTTTATGTCCTTCTTTATTGTCTTCCGTTGTAATCGACTTCACTTCGAAATCATTGTTGGGAGAAATACGCGGATCTCCAGTAATCATCGTATAGGTTGCTGGAAAAAAATCCGACCCAGACACTCGTGGCTTCATAGTTCTAACATCAACCGGTTCTACTGGGGGAACCCTGAATAATGATTTGGCATTGTCCCCAAAACGAGTAAAGCCCAACTCTTCTAATGCTAGAGCAACTGGTACCAATCCACCATCCAAAAACTGGGAATAAATGAGAACAATACCCTCTGCTCCGCTTTTAATAATCGAGCAAATTTCTTTTATTTTAGAACTGTATTTTCCGATTTCATCATAAGAAAAAATGCGTCCATATTTGCGTAATGTAGATGCTTTGTAATCAAAGGAACCCTTTTCTACAGAATCTATAAAATCCATGGTATTTTCCAAACCCTTATGCCCTGTTAAATCATTTGCGTTGATGTAAATAGACCTGCCCTTTTTCCCCTCTGAACTGGTAGTAGATGCCCCGCCTTTGTTTACATAGTTTTCCAACTCGGAATCAACTAGGGTTTGCGTTGTAGGCTCCTGCGTAGACGTAGGTTCTAAATTTACACTAGATAATGAGGCTTTATCGCTTGATATAGTAGTTGATTTGTCACTTGATACAGTTGACTCTTTAATAGAAGATATTGGTGTACTAGATACAGACGTAGTTGACTCTAAAGAACTCGATGATGTTACTGGCACGCTGGATAATGAAGGTTTGTCACTTGATATAGTAGATTCTTTGATAGAAGAGATTGGTGTACTAGAGACAGACGTAGTTGGCTTTAAAGAAGATATGGTTTGTATTGGTATTGGTGTTTTCAATTTTAAAGACTCATTTGATTGTTCTTCTAATGCCTTTTCTGGTGTCGCCGTCTTTTCAGAAATAATACTTTCAGGTAAAATAGGAGTTGTTACCTTCTCAGATGAAATAGGGGTTGTTACCTTCTCAGATGAAACTGGGGTAGTTACCTTCTCAGATGAAATACTTGGTATACTTTCAGAGGAAACAAGAGTTGTTGTTACCTTCTCAGATGAAACTGGGGTAGTTACCTTCTCAGATGTAATACTTGGTATACTTTCAGATGAAACTGGGGTTGTTGTCACCTTTTCAGATGAAACTGGGGTTGT
>Ga0114971_10002861_pt1 | contig 11812 bp, 5 predicted proteins | sample M_140625_MF_Meta_FD_87320 | JGI IMG/M metagenome (GOLD analysis project Ga0114971, IMG submission 87320) | Freshwater microbial communities from Lake Montjoie, Canada to study carbon cycling - M_140625_MF_MetaG | ecosystem: Environmental > Aquatic > Freshwater > Lake | place: Lake Montjoie... | reverse complement strand
TCCAGGGAACCTACGGTTCCCTCGGACGCTCCCTCCCTTTTCTCCAGGGAACCTACGGTTCCCTCGGACGCTCCCTCCCTTTCATCGGAGGAAGATAATGGCGTGGTATTTATAGATGATGATAAAACAAACACTCCTGAAAGGGAGGGTTCTTCCAAGGGAACCGTAGGTTCCCTGGATGATAATGAAAAAATTTCCAAAGAAACAAATAGTTCAAATGAATCAGGGGTTGTTTTTATGGATGATGACGGCGATACAAATATGCCCTCTTCCGGCTCATCCACTCCTGAAAGGGAGGGGGCGTCCGGGGGAACCGTAGGTTCCCTGGAACTGGAAAAGGGTTCGTCCAAGGGAACCGTAGGTTCCCTGGAACTGGAACATTTGGATGGCACTATTTTCAAAAAAAATAATATATTTTTCAATAAAATGATTTCCAAAGATTCAAAATTATTTAAAATAGAAGAAAAAAATGGATTTACCAGTTATCCTCGTGTATGTCCTACCAATGTAAATTTACAACCGGTTATTCTTACCCAAGAAGATAAAGATAGAATTGATAGAGAGAACCCCAATTCTTATGGAAACGCATTGAAATACGGTAGCGACCCTAACAACCAACATTATTTTGTTTGCCCCAGATACTGGTGTTTGAAAACAAATAGTAGTATTTCCGAAGACGACGTAAAAGCCGGTAAATGCGGCAAAGTATTGCCACCTAATAGTGATGGTAAACCCATTCCACCCGGACATTATGTATATGAATTTACAGATAAAAAATATCATAAAGATGTCAATGGTAATTATATACAACATTATCCAGGATTTAAATCATCTTCCAAACATCCAGATGGCCTTTGCCTTCCTTGTTGTTTTGCCGGCGTAAAAGATAAAAATGGAAATTATATTTTTGATTCAGAATTACAAAAAAAACGAAGAGAACAATGTATAAATCCAGAATCAGATAAACTAACAAAAGAAGAACAAAAAACAAATTATATTTTAGGAGTAGCTCGGTTGCCTTTAATACAACATCGTTTTGGATTTTTACCACCATCGGTTGAATTATTTTTTGGAATAAATCATGAGGATTTAGTTATTACTACAAATACGGCTTTGATAAAACCAAATAGTAATGCTTTATTACGTTGTGGTGTAGAAAAAAATACAAATAAATCTTTTGTCGCATGTTTGGCAGATTTATATGCGGATATGAATAATAAATCATCTGTGCCGTTGGTTGTTGAAATGTTGGAAATTATTAAAGATTCTATTTCATTAGATATGTTTTTAAAATATAATAATGGTTCTCTCGCATCCACATTTCAATCTAAGAAAAAAAGAATGATTGAAACTGATGAGATTGAAAAATACAATGATACAATCTTTTATAAAAGTATTGACCAAACGAATGAAGCCCAAATGGATTTTTTAGAAGATACAATTATCGCATTTGAAAACTTTTTGAATTATTTAATAGATGATTCGTCACAAATAGATTATACCTATTTATGGGATGTAGTATGTAGTCCAAATAATAAACTATTTACAAATGGGTTGAATCTGCTTATTTTACATATTCCAAATAAAGATATTACCGATGATATTGAAATTATATGTCCTACCAATCTATATTCTAATAAATTATATGATAAACGAAAAGAAACCGTCATTCTTTTGAAACAAGAGAACTTCTTTGAACCCATTTATTTATATAAAATAAATGATAAAGGCAATACAACGATACGCAAAACATTCTATCAAGAAAATACGGATTATAATATTAAACTCATATTAAATATTGTTGAAAATAATATTGGCAAATGTCGTCCACATGTTAGTATGCCAAATGTTTACACATTTAAACGAAATGTAACATCGGTTGTTTTATTAGATATATTGAAAAAATACAATTATACTGTTGTTTCACAAATAATGAACTATCAAGGTAAAATTATCGGATTGAATGTAAATCCGCCGAATAACGGTAGATTTTTGTATAATGAGAACCAAGACGCTTTTTTTGTTCCATGTTACCCCTCTTCGCAATTAGATGATTTACCCATTCTTTATATGGAAAATACTAATTGGAATGATTATGAGAGAACTCGTGAGTTTTTAATAGAATTAAATACGGTTTCAAATAACGAAATCCTTTGTAAACCTGCTTTTAAAATATTAGAAGATGGATTGATTGTTGGCATATTAACCGAAACAAACCAATTTATACAAATATCTCCACCACAAGAAAATATTATGAATGACGGTATTGAAATAATAAACCATTCCAATTATTTATTAGCTGACGCTGTTATTACCACCAAAAAAGATCAAGACGCTGAAAGAATTGATGTTACCACAAATATTACATTAGAAAGTAAATTCTATAATGCTTTTAGAAATACAATTCGTACATTATTAAATCAATATGAGAACAAAGAGTATCGTGAAAAAATTTTGGAAATTATAAGAGAACCTACATTGAATTATAATGATAAATTAGTTCAAATTGAATATTATGTGACGGAATTTTCCAAAAAATCGTTTTCGTTTGCTGAAATAGACTCCAAAATATTAGCAGAATTGGATGAAATAACTACCTGTACTACGAATAATAAAAATAAATCTTATTGTTTATTACAAGACGACTCGTATAAATTGATAATACCTCGGCGTCATCTTATTAGCGGAATGGATAATAAAACGGTGTATTATGCCAGAATCGCCGACGAATTATTGCGATATAAACGCATACAATTGTTTATGTTTGAACCCAAAAATTACCTACATTTGGGTAATATAGAATATAAACTGAATGATAATGAATTTATTATTTTGGAATCCCTTTTGACAAACGAGTATTTTGAAGATTTAATACCTTTCCAAAAAAGCGTTCATGTCAATAATATTACATATGAATTAGCAAACCCCAGTATCAGCACAAAATATGATAATTATATTCCATTGGAGTCTCAACAAATCAATCCTGGACCATTGACGGAGAATGACGAATTGGCTGTACAATGTATAAAAGAAATCAGAGAAGTAGTTGGTAACGCAACCAGTTATTGGAAAAATTTATTTCCAAAATCATGTAAAGAAATAGTTTTTGATAATACAAATAGATGTAGTTTTTATATTATGATTCATATTTTACAGGAAAGCAAGAAATCTATATTTTCCATAGAACAATTGAAAATGACATTATGTGATTTTTATAGAAAATATATGGAAGATTATAAAACGAAAATAGAATATACTCTATTCGCCCAGGGAAAACGCGAAATCATTCAAAAAGTGAGAACTGAATCCGTATCATTAGAAACAATTATAATGAGTGAATCATATTATCTTACCAATTTAGATATATGGTTATTCGCCTATGAAATGGATTTACCGATTATTTTATTTTCTACAAACCCTTTTAAAAATATGGTTCCAAATATAAATTGGTTGGTTTTATCAAAAACGGTTGATAGTGTTATTAATAACCCCGTCCATTTTATTAGAAGTTCTCCCGATTATGAAATGAATAAAACCCCCGAACATCATTTGATTACTCCTATGTTGGAATTACGCGAAGTCAAAAATTTTGAAACTATGTTGCGTTCGGCTCGTTCTGGCGGAGAATATAAAAAATGTATTACAAGTTTTACCGATTTTTTAAAGATGTAACTGAAAATAATTTATTTATTTGATAAAAAAATTATTTATTATTGGCACTATTAAAATCCGATATCATACCCATCATTGGTATTACATGCGCCATTGTCTTCGCTCTTAATTGCCGCGATATTATTCTTTATTTCTATTTTATTCTTAGAACATGTATCCCCCTTTTCCTCAAATTTGCCAAAGATATCTTCTATGGTTTTATCTTTGCTTTCCACCTCTAATGAATCCATATTTTCCATTTCTTTCATATCCAAGACTAAACCGAAACAACCGGTTCCGAAATATCCGTGTTGACCCATCATAACACTTGCGGAAACACCACGCATATTATCAAAGTCCGCATGTCTCGCTGCTCCTAAGAATACTTCGGTATGTACTTCAAAGGTAGACTTGGCGATTGGACCAATATTATCGTGTAAAATACCGGATCTGAATATAGGCACCATATCTTTATTGCAGGTCATACGATCACATAATAAACTCAAATGATGATAATTGATATTTACATCACTGAATTCCATGACATCGGTAAATTCATTAAATACGATTTGTCTCGCTGCTTCAATGCCCAATACATTGAATATTTCACTAATATCATTACCATAGGTTCTGGATGTATCAATATAATCTAACGCTAATACTTCTAATAAATTGGTGCCGGTTGTATCTAATATCCAAACATCTTTACGACTATATTTACCTTCGTCTTTTACAATATAATTTTGTAATTTTCTTGGTAGGACATTGCGAATACCTTCTACGCCACGTAATACAATATTGTTTAAGACGGTATCTTGGAAATTCTTTAATAAATAGATTTCATCTGATTGATCTAATGTATCTGCGACACCTTTGGATTTTTTCTTAGAGAATGCGTTACTACCAACTCTAATTCTAAATACCAAATTATTCGCATTATAATCCGAATATACGCATGAAATATCATCACTATAACTATTACTAATGGCAAAATGTATATCATCCATCGTAATATTTTTATCCAATAACGATTCCGCATCCATTTCCATACGAACAATCCATTTTGATTTTGGTTTTTGTTCGTCCATTGGATTTTCCATACATTCGTTAATCATGTTTTCAAATTCCAAATATTGTTCTATTAATAACTGGTCTTGTGGCAGATTGGTTGAATTATCATTTGGATCAAAACAGATTTGGACGGATTTTACCACATCTATTAATCTGGTATGTTCCATCATGTTTGCGAATTTGGAGGCTCTATCTTGTTCGGTTTCATCTAATTCCTTCAAATGGACGGTTAAGGATGGATTCTTTGGATTTTCAGTCAATCGTAATATTTCTTCTATTCTTGGCACACCACGAGTGACATTGGATTTGGATGCTACACCTGATAAATGGAAAGTGTTAAGAGTCAATTGAGTCGTTGGTTCACCAATAGATTGACCCGCAATCACTCCTACCATTTCACCTGGATGTACGATGGCTTGTTTATATTTTAAAACGATTGTTTCCAATAATAAGGTTAATCCTTTGCGATGGAAACGCTTATTACATAATAATTCTTTAGGGCTTAAGTAATAATAATATAAGGTTTCAAAGAGTTGGGTAGGTTTTACGAAATTCAATTGATTTAATTTGGCATAGTATTCTTCTATTAATTCAAAGGCTTCTAATGGTGTAATATCTACAATAGAATTGGAATTCAATGATAATTGTCCTTGGCAATTGGCAATCATATGTTGGAAAGCGACTGGAATTTTTAATGTATTTTCATTTTTATATTTAAATACCGATTTTACGATTGTATTACGGGCATCAATCATCTTTTCAATATATGCTTTGCATTTTTCTTTGGTCTCATTTTTTTGTTTTCTTAATCGGGATGTCGCGCCTTTGGTATATACATTGATGGTTTCGGCGGTTTCGTCATTGATACCGATTATATCGTAATGCATATAAATATCCTCAATACTCATTCCAACTAATGGTATCGCCTGATTTTCTACACGGACCGAATCAAACCCATCGTCGCCATAGGCAAATTGTATAATCTTACCTTTATTGTTTCTTACTGTCATATCATATTCTACTTTCAAATCTTCCAGCCCTTTAATCAATCTTCTTTGGATATAACCCGTTTGAGAGGTCTTTACCGCAGTATCAATTAAACCGATACGACCACCCATCGCATGGAAGAACAATTCCGGAGCAGTTAAACCGGAAATATACGAATTTTCAATGAAACCACGGGCATTCGGAGAATCATCAAATTTACTGAAATGTGGTAAGGTACGACTATCAAAACCATACTGAATTCGCTTACCATCTACGTTTTGTTGACCTAAGCATGAAATCATTTGTGAAATATTAATCAAACTACCTTTTGAACCCGATTCTACGATCATCAAGAAACGATTGTCTTTACTCAATGATTTACGACCAATTTTACCGGATTGTTCGGTGGCTTTATTCAATATATTATTCACACTTTGTTCAAATTCTGCCATATTTGTATTGGCAGTAGCATTTTCAAAAATACCCAAATGGACTTTTTCTATTAAGGATTGGACTTCTTGTTTTTGTGATGTTATAATTTGGATGATACTGTCTTGGGTCTTCTTATTGGCAATTAAATCACTGATGCCGACACTAAACGAACTACTTTTCATGTATTCGGTTACCACATTTTGTAAATCGTCTATAAAATTCGCTGCTGGCATATTGCCGAAATCGTTACATATACGATGAATGATACCTTTGGTGGATGAACCTAATACGGATTTTTCTAATTGACCACGGATATACTTACCATTTCTGATTTCCAATACATTGTTGGAATTTTCATATTCTTCTGCTTCATCAAATAATTTTGTTTTATATTTCATTGTAATAGGTGATAATATTTGGGATAGTATATCAAAATTTGTTATTTTATTACCTGCTTCGCGTAAGGCATCTGTATTTACATTCGCAAAACCCATTAATAAGTTCATCGCATCACGCGAGGTGAACGTAATGTCTGGTCTGGTAAACCGGTATGAACCTAATAATGAATCTTGATAAATACTAATAAGGGGTGCGCCAATCGCGGGACTTACCATTTGGTAAGGAGTTGCCGCCAGTTGTCTTAACTCTGTCTCTGCTAAAACATTCTGGGGCATGTGCATATTCATCTCCGAATATATCCCCAAGGTTTCCCAAGGGGGCGGAATACACCTTGTGCCTCATCAGGTTGGTTAGACCATCATTTGAGACCCGTCGTCATCTACTCTCTGAACCTTCCCCATACTCTTACCATAACGAGGTTAGGGGCTTGGCTGCTGATCGTCCAATCCTTCACTTTTTTACCATTGGGTACGACTATTAATCGTGGTCCTCATAAGCGTTTCCGCATATGAGTGGTAGTGAAGGCTCTAAGGATTTTCCAGTCAATTTGGCGACGTTGCCGTATATATTACTTTTTTCTTTTAATAATTTTAAAAATTCAAATGCTCTATTTTTTGTTTCATCTAAACTATCTATGGTAGATTTAAATTCTATAATTTTTTTATTTAATCTTAAATTCCAACCAATTTGTGTATTATTCTTATTTCTTGGAGTAATATATTTATAAAAATCACTTTCATCTACATCAAAAACTATATTTTCAAATTTTTTTAAATGTTTTTGATAGTGATAATTGATATTGCCAACAGAAATTTTTTCTCTTAATTCATTTGAGGGTAAGAGTGAATTACAACTTGTATTTATATTATAACCATTTGGAACCAGGGAATTGTGATTTTGAATTTCATTTGTTTCTATTTTATTCGCATCTTCAATATTACATATATGGAGAAGCTCAACAATGAAACTTTCAGAACCATAACTTTTAATAGCATTATTTAAAGCATTACAATGATATTTTTGATATTGTTTACTTTCTTTCATATGTTCTTTAAATCTTCCAGTCATTCCTTTTGGATAATATTTGTTGTAGCTCTTCCTATGAGAAATTGCTTGTCCGATATACACTTTTTGGTTAATTTTATTAGTAATTTTATAGATTTCTACCCATCTAAGTGTTTCATCATCTATAATTTTATTTTTCAATTCAAGTTTAAATTCCATATTTTAATATAGCATTAGATTTTTAATTTATTTTTTAGTTTATATGTCAAAGTAATATACGACTATGGAGTAACACGCTTTTAACGCTCCATGTTGGGGACAAGACGTTTATCCCCATCAAAATCAGCATTGTACGGACGGGTACAAGCTACATTTAATCTAAATGTGTCACCTTTCTTCATGACCTTTACGATGTGACACATCATACTCATTCTATGTAAAGATGGTTGTCTGTTAAATAGAACCGCATCGCCATCCATCATGTGACGATGTACGATGTCTCCATTTTCCAATACAATAGATGCGCGATCAACACATCTCAAATGAGTCGTTCTACCGTATTTGCTTTCTACGGTTTTAGCACCTGGGTATTTATCGGGACCATTCTGTACTAATTTTAATAAGAAATCGCGGTTACGATCATTCACGACTATTGGTTTGGTAATATTTTTCGCTATTTTCAATGGAACACCTAACTGCTTAATAGATAAATTAGGGTCACCTGTAATCACCGAACGAGCACTAAAATCAACTCGCTTTCCCATTAAATTGCCACGAATACGCCCATTTTTACTATTTAAACGACCCATAATACATTGTAATGGACGACCCGATCGCTGTGATAATGGATTCGCTCCTTTTACTTTATTATTTACAATCATCGCTATGAAATATTGTAAAAAGGTTGTCATTCCTTCTATCACATTTGGCGATGTTGCCGGATTTGCCATTTTTTCTAATAAATCACGATTGGTTTTTATAATGTTACTATAAATATGGGTTAAATCATCTTCACTACGCTGTTGTGCGTCGCGCTTTACCGATGGTCTAACCGCTGGCGGTGGAACCGGTAATACCTGACATATCATCCACTCTGGACGAGACCATAAAGGACTAAATCCCATAAAATGAATATCTTCGTCCGAAATTCGTTTAAATATTTTTAATACTAATTCAGGAGTTAAACGCATATTTATTTTTTTACTTTCACCTGCTTCTTCGGTATCAATATTTTCCCAAATCGCATATAATGTTGCCATTCCTTCTACCATTACTTTGTCTGGCTGTTTACAGCCACAACCATCTTCAATGGATTCACCACAACGCTTTACATTGGAAGCCAAATTACTTACATATTTCCATCGTTGATCGGTTGGTAAATTCAAAATATGTTTATGACGATTTTTATTCAATAATAATTTACTGCACTTAAAACAGACGCATCTACATATCTTCATAATTTCTTTTATATGTTGTATAAAGAATACCGGACGGGCTAATTCAATATGACCGAAGTATCCGGGTGTATCAATATAGGTATAACCATCCGTAGGACAAATTAACCCTGGTTCTAATACACCCATACGGGGATCAAACAACCCGCCAATTACTGGTTTATTATTAATATATGTATCACGAGAGGTCACTTCAACTACTGAGTTTTTACGGATTTCCTCGGGTGATAATATACTAAATTGTACGCCAATAATTTTGGACGGTGCCTTATAATCGCTTTTCTTTTTATTACGATTTAAAGCCATATCTGCCATTGTTACTGCTTATAGCTAATATATATAATATGAGAATTATTTATGTTATTTTTTTATTAATATATTAATTTCAATTTTTCAAACATTTGTCTAAACCATAGAAGAAATATAAAATTGAATTTTTTGGTTTATTATATGTAACGCAATAAACCAACCGCTAATAAATCGCATCTACCATGGACCAATGTAGAATGGATAAACATTATTTATCTAATTTATTGAACCCGTATACAGATTTGCTTTTATTTCCAAAATTTATATGCGACATACCATTGAAATATGAAAAATTGAAGTTTTATTACGATAACAATAATGAGAACAATAACAACACAAAAACAACAAACAACGCCAACATGAATTTATTTATACTATCATTGAACTTCCAAGAATGCGCTGAATATTTATTTGATAAACATGTATCCAAAATATTATTAGAAGCCGTACAAATGTTATGCACCAACATGCAAATAGTAGATCCCGACAATGAAATTCAACAACATATCAAATTATATAAAATCGCACATAAAAATCACCCGGTTACGATTTGGATGCGTACATCCTTAGAAAATTATATCTGGACGTTGGATTTAGTAGAAGCCATGCATAACGAATGGAAATATCGGTACGACCATCCCGCCGATAAAAAGCATAAATCATATATAGTTTCGTCGTATCTAAGAAAATATGCGCCTACTGCTGATAAATTCCCTCAAACCGGTTTAACACCGTTCGCATTAGCAATGCCAGTTGAATGTAAAACGCCAGACGCGATTGAATCATATCGTAAATATTACCAAACACCAGAAAAACGCAAAATCGCATCATGGAAAAAACGCGAAAAACCCAATTGGTACATAAATAACGAATAGACATAGTAGTTATTTATGTACTTTTTTTATAGGACAAATATGTGATAATAAAATTGAATTACAATATTTATAAAATATTCATTGTATAACAACCTCTAGTATAAACCTAATCATAAAACATGTTAACATCGTCTTGCTCCGCTGTATCTACTATGATAAATAAAGAAGCCATTGATAGCGTATTTAAAAAATGCGTCAAGGGCTATCATCTAATAAATTCATCCGCAATTAACGAAACCATATGGGAAGATATAAATTCTATTGTATTTTCATCCATTGGAATTGAAATATATTCCAAAAGTGATGGAAGTCATTTATCAGGCATGGATATAAATTGTTCGTTCGGAAAAATTAGTAACAAATCCGCCAAATATTCAAATAACAAAAAAAATATTGATATTAGTTCATATAGATTAACCACTGTATGTAGTGAAAAAAAATGCGGAACACCCTCGGAAATTATTGAAGAAATCAACAAACGTAAAAACTTTGACTATTATTCATTTATTGTACGCGACGAAACGACCAGTAGTGGAAATATAATCTATGACTGGTTATTAATTCCTAGTAATCATATAACATTAGACCCCGCGTCATATACATGGGAACCAACCATAGGCAAACGTGGTAAAAATAAAGACACACAGGTCGGTTGGCATACCAATATCATTAATGGTTGTAAAATGTCTATTACATTTAGTATGTCATCACAGTTATGGTTACATATTGAAATGACCGAAGATATAAAAAAATTTATTGTGGCTACTGCCGAAGCAACCAATAAACCTAGTTTTAATTATATTGATATTGTAGATAAATTAGTTTAATACATATATTTTATAAATCAATCGTTTCACCCTCTCGTAATCTTTCATTCGCCAAGTTAACATAATCATTATTTATTTCAAATCCTATATATTGTATATTGTTTTTTTTTGCGGAAACACACTCCGACCCTGAACCGGCAAACGGGACTACTAATATTGTTGGTCCGGATTTATTTATAGCGGCTTTTATTAAGGTATCACAAAGGGTTAATGGTTTTTGGGTAGGATGATTTACCCGTTCTTTTTTTCCGGCACCACCTGCCAATGCGGGAACTTTAATGACATCTCTTGGTAAAGCACCCCCTTCGTGAGCGGTATAAACCGTTTCGGTTTCACCATTACTAAATCTACCTTTGGTAGATTTGCGTACTTTACCTGCCGCATTTTTCAGGAAATTTTCGGTATAGGGTTCTCTGACATCATCGCGATTAAATATGGGTTTATTTTTATAACAACATAATATACTTTCGTGAGTTCTCTGCCAAAAATTCAAGGAAGGAGTTACTTTATTTGTATAATGCCATACTAACCAACGTACATTACAATAAATACGCGTTCTAATAAATGCGAGAATTTCACTGAATCCGTATATGTATAATGTTCCGGCGGGTTTCAATATTCTGAGACATTCACTAATCCAGGTGTCACACCATAATAAGTATTCATCCATTTTTTGTTTATCACTATTATTACCAAAATCCTTACCAATATTATATGGAGGATCACAAATAATGATATCTACACTTTCATCTTTTATTTTTTTCATACCTTCAATACAATCTTCATTGTATATTTTGTTTGG
>Ga0114971_10002858_pt1 | contig 11825 bp, 8 predicted proteins | sample M_140625_MF_Meta_FD_87320 | JGI IMG/M metagenome (GOLD analysis project Ga0114971, IMG submission 87320) | Freshwater microbial communities from Lake Montjoie, Canada to study carbon cycling - M_140625_MF_MetaG | ecosystem: Environmental > Aquatic > Freshwater > Lake | place: Lake Montjoie... | reverse complement strand
TCAACCCGTAAGCCCAGCTTCCCGGCTCAACACACGCCGCCGTTTCACACACCCAGAAATGCGCAGTAGACTCCGCCGCTCGCCGCTGCCATCGGGTGTTCCTCCCGATCCGTCAATTGGCGGCCTCTTGAATGCCCATCCCTCTTCTTCGGCCCCGCGAGTTCCCATGCTGCTCCAAAAACTTCGGCACCGTTTTGCACTGGGCCTGCTGGTTTGGCTTTGTGTGGGTCTGGCTTCTTCGCAACCGGCGCGTGGTCAGCAGACCGGCTACCGGCTGGAAGAGAATCTGCCATACCGAACGGGCGACGGATTGCCCGCCGATGTCACTGACCGCTGCCGGCTGGATGTTTACGCTCCCACCCAAATCAGCGAATTCCCCACAGTCGTCTGGTTCCATGGCGGGGGGCTGACCCAGGGAAGCAAGTCCATTCCGAAGGGGTTGATGAATCAGGGAATCGCCGTGGTCGCCGCGAACTACCGGCTGGCACCTCAGGCCAAGTCTCCCGCCTTTATTGAAGATGCTGCTGCCGCAGTCGCTTGGACGTTTCAAAACATTGAGGCACGAGGAGGCTCGCGTCGGCGGGTGTTTGTTTCAGGGTATTCGGCGGGGGGCTACCTAGCCAACCTTGTGGGGCTCGACAAACGCTGGCTGAAGGCACATCAGATCGACGCCAATGAGATCGCCGGATTGGCCCCCTACAGCGGTCAGTGCATTACCCACTTCAGCATCCGGGCCGAACGGGGCATTCCCGACAAGCAACCGCTGATCGACGAGTTCGCCCCACTCTTCCATGTGCGGGGCGACGCTCCGCCACTGCTGCTGATCACCGGTGACCGCGAACTGGAACTCTTGGGCCGCTACGAAGAGACAGCCTACCTAGCCCGCATGATGAAAATCGCCGGGCACAAACAGACCCATCTGTTCGAACTACAGGGCTTCAGCCATGGCGACATGAGCGAACCCGCGCACCCGCTGCTGCTGAAGTTCATCAAGGAACAGACTGCCGCATCTCCTCGCTGACCATAACCGGCCCGCCGGATCGCGAGGGTCGGTATCATGCTTTTTGACCATGGCTCAATGCGAGGGCATCGACGAACCGGTGATAACGGCCCGACTGTCCTTTCGACCGACGGCATCCTGAGTCAAACGCGTTGATCATCCAGCTGTTGCGAAAGGGCCGTTGACCGAGCTATCCTTCGTTTTTCGCCTTCCGTTTTTCTATCTCCAACAGGATGCTTGTCATGACAACGCCTCTGCCGTTCCGCTGCGTCTCCTGCCACCACCTCGTCGCAGTGATGGTGGTGCTTGGCTCGGGGCCCATGGCGTTCGCGCAGCCGGCGGCACCGGCCGCAGCGCCAGCCGGGCCTGCAACGCCAGCCAAACAGCCGTCGCCGTCGGAGATCGTCGAGAAGGTGAAGGACACGGTCGAGGTTCGGTTCGACCAGCCCTACGCCAGCACCGACAATCCGCGGCAGCAGATCGACATTTTCCTACCGCGGAAGCGGGCGACCGACACGCCGCTGCCGGTGGTCGCCTTCATCCACGGTGGCGGGTGGAGCGGCGGTGATCGCAAGGGCTTCGTCGGCAGCGCGATCGAAATGGCCAAGAGCGGTCGGTATGTCGCGGTGGCGGTGGGCTATCGCCTTTCGGGCGAGGCGAAGTGGCCCGCCCAGATCCACGATTGTAAGGCGGCAATCCGCTGGATCCGCAGCCATGCGCAGGAACTCGGCATCGATGCCGACCGCATTGGCGTGACTGGCGGTTCGGCGGGTGGCCATCTCGCGTTGCTCATGGGGACGAGCGGCAACGTGAAGACGCTCGATGGGGAACTCGGCGACTGCATGAACCAGCCGAGCCACGTCACCTGCGTTGTAAATTTTTGCGGTCCGAGCGATCTTTTCACGCCCCTCTTTGTGGGCGAGGAGGCGAGCAAGCCCGATCCGGCCGTGGTCGGCCTGATCGGCGGCCCGCCGGCCAACCTCGCCGATCGCACGCGTGAGGCCTCGCCCGTGACGTACGTCTCGAAGGAATCGCCGCCGGTCCTCACGCTGCACGGCACAAACGATCTTCGCGTCGACTTCAAACAGGCTGAGATCATCGACTTGGCGCTCAAAAAGGCGGGGGCGACCTCATTCCTAGTCCCGGTGGTGGGTGCCGGCCACGGGATTCCGTCGCCGCCAGAACTACGGGCGAGGGTGAAACTCTTCTGGGACCGGTACCTCTACGACGTGCCGGGAGACATTTCGACGGCGCCGATCGAAGCGACACCGTAAAAAGATACACGATAGCTCTATCAGCGGCACTGTCTTAATCGTTTCCGGTCTAACCCGCTGCCCAGTCCGCTGCGTACGGATCGCCAACCCTCTGAGCCCGCATGGAAGCGAGAAACTCCTGCGAGATTCTCGCGAGTCGTTTCGTCCATGCTTTTGCCAGAGATGTCAATCGACCGATCGTTGATTCATCGCATTCGGATCTCATTCTCGTAGAAGTCAATATTGACCAAGTGCCGCTTGTTTATGTACGACATCAAATAGAACTCATGGCTGCTGTTTCTCCGCTGCTCACTCTGCTGCGCACCAGCGAAACGCGTTGGTCGCCTGGAGAAGATCTGCAAAATGCTCAAAAAGATTCTGGCGGAATTCAATTTTCGCAGTGGCCGACGCCACCGTAATTCTGCAAAACTAGCACTGGCAGCTAAGCAGGATCGTTACAACATCCGCGCTGCCATTGAGCTCAGCCGCATGGGGTCGCCAGACGCCCTCATTCAGTCGCTGATGCTGGCACTCGCTGGACTGCGTGACTGTACCGTCAATCATGCTATGAACCCCGAGGCTAGGGATTTCATGGAGTTGGTCATTCATCAGCTGGCAAACAGTCGAGGGCAAAGTTTTCAGGATATCGCCGCGCTCTATTATTCCAACATGAAACAGGACGGATTCTTTGTAGAAGTCGGCACTGGAAATGGCGAGCAACTATCCAATACGTTCATGCTCGAAAAACAGTTTCAGTGGCACGGAGTTCTGTTCGAACCTGACCGCCGATTTCACGAGTCGATCCGTAAGCTACGGACGGCAAAACTGGATGACCGACCTGTCTATTCCTGCGACGATCAAGTGATGGAGTTTCTTGAGGTATCAAGTACGGGCGAGCTTTCAACGCTGAGTGAGTTTCGGCGTGCGGATGGGCGATCGCGAAAGGGATCCCTGCGTGAAGTTCGCACAACATCATTGAATTCAGCGTTCACGGTTCATAACGTGCCTCGTGACATTGATTTTATTTCAATTGATACAGAGGGCAGTGAACTGGAAGTACTCCGAGGACTGGACTTCAATAATTACAACGTCCGGTTTCTAACAGTCGAGCACAACTTTGAAGAGAATAAGAAAGAGGCGATTGAGGCCTACCTCGCACCGTTTGGATTCCGGACTGTGTTGGAGGCGTTTTCTCACATGGATATCTGGCTCGTCAGGTAGCCAGCAAGAACAGTTCCCAGAGGCAGGGCGACGGTACCTCGCTGTGCCTTCAGTTCGACCAATAGATGAATTCATCGGTGCCAATTGCCGGTCGTCCAAGTGGCTTGTCGATCAACACTGGTACCTCGATCAGCGCCGGCCACAGCGGCGTGGCCTGCTCGGCATAAATCGTCGCCAGCTTGGCAGCCAGTTCGGCTACCTTGGCCGGGTTCGACTCCGCTAAGTCGTGCTGTTCGGTGGGATCGTCGGCGAGATGAAAGAGCCACTGCTTTTTGCGAGTGCCGTCGACCTGTAACTTCCAGTCGCCCAGGCGGATCGTGCGGTAGTTGCCGCTTTGCCAGTAGAGCGCCTCATGCGGTTGGCCAGTTTCTGTTTTCTCGATGAACGGGATTAAGTTTTTGCCATCCAGAACGCGATCGGTTGGCACCTTGGCGCCGGCCACTGCGGCGGCCGTCGCGTAGATGTCAAAGTGTGTCACGGGTGCCGCCACAGACTCCCCCTTCGGCAGCCGTCCAGGCCAGCGCATGAAGAAAGGCACCCGCAAGCCGCCCTCAAAGAACGTGGCCTTCCAGCCACGGTACGGCTTGTTCAATGCCTCGAACCCGAGGTAATTCGCACCGCCGTTATCGCTGGTGAAGATCACCAGTGTGTCGTTCTCGAGCCCCTTTTCCCGAATCGCCTCCAGCACCCGGCCGATATTGCGGTCGAGATTGCGGATCATCGCAGCATAGACACGCAGCGGGTGGCTTTCGATCTGGGGCAAAGCATCGTAGTCGGCCTTGGTGGCCTGCAGCGGAGAGTGGGGGGCGTTGTAGGCTAGGTACATGAAGAACGGCCTGGTGCGGTTGGCCTCCATGGCCGCGATCGCCTCATCGGTGAGGTAGTCAGTCATGTAGCCGTCGGTCTTAAACACCGGGCCGCCGTTGAACCGCACGCCGCTGGGCTGGGCCGCCCAGATAAAGCTGTCGATCGGATCAAATGATTGCTTCGCGTTGACAACGTTCGCGTTGTGCGGGTCGTCGTACATCGAGCCCCCCGCCAGAAACCCAAGGCTCTCGTGAAACCCGTGTCGTTCCGGGTGAAATTTTTCGGTCTCGCCGAGGTGCCACTTTCCCACGTGCACCGTGTGGTAGCCCACTTCTGAGAGCAACTCTGCGATCGTGATCTCGCTCGTGGGCAAGCCCTGCGTTTGGAAGGGGGGCACGTCCTTCTCCCGCTCATGGTGGTAGATGGCCTTGTGAAATGGATTGCCCATGTTCAACGCCACCACGCGAGCGAAGTTGATCGGGACACCGGTGAACTCGAAGCCAAAACGTGTCGGATACCGGCCGGTCATGAGCGCCGCACGCGACGGGCTGCAGGTGGCATTCCCGGCATACGCCAGCGGAAAGTTGCAGCCATCGCGTCCGATCGAGTCGATGTGCGGCGTAGGGACGGCCCCGTCCGCGACGCCGCCGCCGTTGAATGTGATGTCGTTTGAGCCCATGTCATCGGCCAGGATAACGATGATGTTTGGCTTCCGCTTTTCCAACGTTTCAGCCGGCCCCTGCTCCCACACCACCGGTTGGTTGGCGGCGGGTTTGGCCCGCCGCATCGTGGCCACGAGCAGCAGGATGCCCTGCTGTCCGCCGATCAGCATGAACCCCGCCGTGGCCAGAGCCGCGACCAGCAGGCACAGAAGCCCCAACTTCAGAACGATGCTTGTGTGCCTGGTGTCTGTCATAGGAAATGCTCCAAGGACTCTAGGGGGGGCTTATCTCAACGCAGACTTGCAAGCAAGTAGGCGGCTAGCAGGACCAGCGGCACAAGTGTTTGCAGGTCGAGCAGCAACATGAGCCGGCACGGCACGACGACCGTTCTCTCGAGCGACGCCCACTTGTGTGGCACGCCTTCCAGAAAAGACTTGCTTGCTGCCATCGACAGTATATCCCTTCGACTGCGGTAGCGCACGATCGCCACTTCCTCGAAGAAGTCGGTGCCGCTGCCAGCGGAGAGAAAATTGGAGATTTTGCGCGACACAAAGACTGGATAGCACCCACGCTTGAGCAGTTCGGGAACCACCACCCGCGCGTAGCGACGCCCCGCCTCACGGCCGGTCATGCCAGCCGCAGCGATCCTATCGGGTTGGAGCCCGTTTCGATACTCGGCGCGCTCCCGATACTGCATCAGGTTCACCATGTAGAACGGCCGGCCGTCGTCGGCGTCCATGAACGCCTCAAATGCCCGCCGCTCTTGGGGATCCATCTCCTCCATGTCCTCGTATTTCCCATGCAGAAGCGATGCGGCCTCCCCGGGCTTGAGTCGCCGAGAGAACCACGGTTCGTGCCATACAAGAAAGGCACCGTAGATCGCGGCAATTACGCACAACAAAACCATTCAATCACGTTCCTAGTTCGCAGGCCTGATTCAAGAGGATCGCTCGGCCAACTGCACTCTACAGGAGTCTTTTAGCTGGTGCGATCTCTCAGCCACTTCATCTAAAGGATATCGCCTTTTTGACGTTTTCCCGTTTCGTGAGTCAAACGAAGTGGTCGGTTCTGAAAGCATACAGGCCATGCCTCATCCGATGAGGGCGATCTCTATTGTGGTGGATTCACGACCCTCGCGCCGCCCCAATAGCCGAACTCGTTCGACCAATCGTTGGCTTGGTTAACGATCTCGAGACGGAGTTCCTTCCCAGCGAACCTGGTCAGGTCGACCGTGATCGTTCGCCAGCCCTTCGGGCATGTTTCATTCGAGATCATCTCGTCGGCCAACTGTTGGCCGTTCCCTCGAACGATCAGTTGCCAGTCACCGCGGTGATGGTGGGCGACGTCGAGAATCAGTTCGGTTTTCTTGTCGACAGAGAGCGTCAGTGTCCTCGACAGAACACATGGCTTATTGCGGCTGATCGGGTGTGTGCGCAGAACGTTCTTACGGCCGAGGTACTCGGGGAGGAGGCCAACGCCCTGTTCACCCGATTCCCTCGTCGAGAAGCCGGGTAGAATTTCACCGACGAAGGAGGGGAAGTCAGCGGGGTTGAGGCTCCTGCGTGGCAGGATCGCTGAGGCACCAGGCAACCGCTTTGCCGCCGGGTCGCTTGGGTGTTTGTCGAGCGTGAGGAAGGCGAATAGGTCGACGACCTCCTGGGGGGTGAGTTGCTTCTCAAGGCCCTCAGGCATCAAAGAGAGATCGCTGAGGTGGAGCTCGTCGATCTCGTCACGCGGGATGACCTCGAGATCGCCGACGTAGCGTTGGACGTTTTCATCGATTTGCTCTGCCTCGTCACTGCTGGCGCGGGGACGACCGACGGCGGCGGGCTTGAGGACTACTCGCTGAGGACTATCTTCGATGAGCAAGCCGCTTTGTACTCTGCCGGAAGTCGTCACAACGGTGCAGGCACGGTATCCCGCTCCGATCACGAGGCTCGGATCGAACACATTCGAAAGGAGTTGCGTGAAATCGTTGCGGCCGTTCAAGGTAATGTCGGGGCCGATGTCGGCGCCTTCTCCATGAATTCTGTGGCACGTGGCGCAGACTCGTTTGAAAACCTTTTCACCGGAAAAGTCATCACCCGGAGTCGTGCAAATCAGTGCCTTCATCTCGGCGACGATCTTGTCGCGATCGGGGTTGCGTGTGTCACGCAGCTGGCCCCAGTGGCGACTGAGCAACTCGTTGAGTTCCTTATCTTTGAGGGCCCCAATGCGACGCGCCTGAGTCAGATCGATAGCCGTTGCCGCAATCTTCTTCTCGCCGATTTGCATCAGCAGTTGCTTCGACCAACTTGCTCGCTGAGTCAACAGTTCGATGGCTGATGGCTGGAGACTTGGCTCCATTGCCGCGAATTGTTCGAGGATCACATCCGCCACCTTCGCGTCATCCAGCCGCGCGATCGCCCGCAGCACCTGTGATTTGAACGCAGACGATTGATCTTTGTTCGTCAGCACGCTGATGACCACCGGCAGCACGCCGTCATCCTTGGCGGTGATCAGTGCGCTCAGGGACTGCAGTCGAATGTCTGACGGCGATCCACTAATTGTGAATGAGCGTCTCGCAAAGCCGAGTCCCTGCGGGTCGCCCCACGACGCCGCGAGCAGCGTCGCCTGGTGATGCAGTGGTGAATCGGGGGGGCCGTCGAAGATGCGATTCAACTCTGGAGAGATCGCCATCTTCAGTTGGCTCAGGTTCTCGCCCTTCAACTCTGCGGACTGCACCTTGGCCGCGATGTCTTTTAAGATTTTCTGTGCGAGTTCCGGGTGCGTCAGCCGAATGAGTGCAAACAGCCTGCCGATGGGCTCAGCATCGAGATTGTGACTTCCGAGGAAACGATCGATCACGCGTGGAATGATGTCCGCAACCGGGCCTGCTTGGAGATAGTTTTTTGTTTCCAGCAGTCGCACGAAGTCGGCGGAGTGTTCCTCTAAATGTGGCTGCAGGTTGGCCCAGATGACGCGAGCCAAAATCTTGTCGTCTTTTGACTGTGCCAGATGGAAGAGGAATCCCTCGATTAAGAGTGGTCGCGGCCGTGGGTACTTTGAAAGCGCAATCACATGCTGTAGACGAACCGGCGCGGCTAGCAGTGACTCTTGAGACCAGTCTGCCCACGAAGGATCGCGACTCTCGGCGGGGCCGTTGGAATGGGATCCGCGAAAGGCGGAATTGTCTCCCGAGAAGCGTGTGAGCCATGCCTCCGAGTCAGGATCGTCCGGGCCATCGGTGGCTGGAATGGTGTTTAGATCAGCCTGGATCATTCGCCAGTCAGCGGTCTGATGATGACTAGCCGTAAGGGCGAACAAGGCCTGTCGGCGGGACAGTTGCGGCCCATTTCCTCCGGCTGCATTTGCCAGTGCGCGTCGCACGGCGGGGGTCGCTCGGTCGGCCAGCAGCCTCGACGCTGTCGAGCGTATAAAATCGTTTTTCGCCCCCAGACGTTCGATGAGTCGCTCGTCGCTCTCCTTCGCCAAATCAAAGCCCTGTGGTGTGCGGGGGGAGTTCTTATAACGGACTCGGTAGAGACGACCCTTGAGGCGATCAATGCCAGCGGGGTCTCGATTGGCGTCTTGATAGCAGTGGTAGCGGTCGTACCAATCCAGGATGTAGAGGCAGCCGTCGGGGCCAGTTTTCTGGACAACGGGCATGAACCACGTATCATTCGCCGTCAGGAAGTCAGGTTCGCCGAAGCCCTTATATGTCGCGCCATCTCGCTCGACACGGTCCACGTTGATGCAGCCACCGTGGATATTGCCCATGTAGAGTTTGCCGCGGTACTGCTCAGGATACGCATCGCTGTCGAAGTAGTGGATCCCGCAGTAGGCCGCCTTCTGATGCTTGTGCTCGACGATGCTGTCGATCTTCCATGTGAACGGCGGATATGCCCCCCCCTGACGCTCGTAGCAGCCGGTCTCGACTAGGTGCCACAGATGATCGATCACGCACGCGCTGATGAATGCTTCGCCCTCATGGTTGAAGGCGATCCCCCACGGGTTGCTCGTTCCCTCGCAGAAGACTTGGAATTCGCGCGTACGTGGATGAATGCGGAACATCGCGCAGGTCAGCGGCCAGCCCTTGTGATCATCTTTGAAGTTTGGGTTCGTCTTCGGGTACTTCACGTGCGAGTGATTGAAAACGCCGTTCAGGCCATACAGCCAGCCATCCGGTCCCCACGTCAACGAGTTCGGTAGTTCGTGCGTGTCGGCGCGACCGAAGCCGGTGACGACGACTTCCTGCTTGTCTGCTTTGCCGTCGCCATCGGTGTCTTGTACGAACAGGATGTCGGGTGAGTTGGCCACCCACACGCCGGCGTGTTCGACTGCGATGCCGCTTGGAATGTTCAGGCCGTCCATAAAGACCGTGAACTTATCCATCCGGCCATCGCCGTCGGTGTCCTCGCAGATTTTCACCCGGTCCTTGCCGACACCCGGTTCCAGACGCGGGTATTCGAGCGTTTCGGTGATCCAGAAGCGTCCTCGCTCGTCAATCGCCATGGCCACAGGGTTGACGATGTCCGGTTCAGCTGCCACGACTTCGACGGTAAATCCATCGGGAACAGTCATCATGCGTGCCGCCGTGATCGGATCGCGGGGATCATTCGGCGGACTGTCTTGCGCGTGAGGAATCAACCGCTTGTTAGGCTCCGCAGCCAACGACATTCGGCCACAATGCAAGAAAAGAGTCAGGGCAAGCGTCATGCCAACAGCTCGGTAGAACCGCATATCCAGATATCCTTCTTTGATCTGACGGATGAGAGCCGATGCCCCATCTTACCGAATGGCCGCTTTCACCGCACGGACTCCCCACGTCTCGAAGTTGAATCCTCAGTTCGGCTGGCGGATCACGCACGCTCCGGTAGCGATGGGCTCCCCGTGGCTGGCCTGATCAATTGTGGGTCAGGTCGTGCACCTGACGAAAGCGCAGCAGTCGTATGCCGAAAGCCGACGATTCGCATGCGTGCTAGCCGCGCACTTCCGGCGGCGGCACATCGATCGCCAGCGGTCCATTTCGGCAGCCCATCGCCGCCGGGGCTTTGGTTTGGGTACTCGCCCGAAGGATACCGCTCGTCGGGCTTGCACGGCGTCACCCACACGTTGCTCGCCAGAAAGCCGGCCAGCTTCATCACTTCGGCGTCGGGTTGCACGAAGATCGGGCATTTGTTGCCGGTGACGAGTCGATAACCGACCGATCGCCCGAGTCGATTTTTCTTTGTCGGGTTCACGATCCGCAAGAAGCGGCCAGTCGCACCGCTGACCATCCGCTTCGCTTGGTGCTCCGTGGCCAGCAACGTCTCCTCGGCGCGAAACACATTGCCGTGCAGGTTGGCTGCCCCCGAGGAATACGTATCGCATTCACCTTGTAGATCGAATTCTCATCGCCGTCGATTTTCGTATTGAGCCTTACGGCAAAGATGTGTTGATGAAACAGCGCTTTGAGCCGCGGCGATATCTCGACGCCATATTCCGGCTCCTCGCCCGGCTGCAGTGCCGTGGTGTTCATAATGCCTGTGAGCTTCACCTCGCACTGAATCGTGCCGTCTTGATAGAAAGACCAGAAGAAACCGTATTCATAGTTGCCGACGGTCGAAATGAACGACACTGAAAGGCGTCGCGATCGCCGCGTTTCACTTTTGCCCGTGCGCTAATCGGTGTGCTTCCAGAGAAGGCCGGCGTCTTCTTCGTGCAGGCAAATCGCGTTCGTGATCGCCGTCGGCTCACCCCGGCTGCTCATCAGATGGGCGTCACAATAACGCATCGTTCCGAGGCAATCGCAGCCGAGTTGCAGGGAGTTGGCCATTGTGCCGACGCCGTACTCGCTGATGTCGAACGCGTTCTTGTGGAAGTGTCGTTCGGCCGGGTCACCGTAAGGGACAACCATTTCACAAACGCTCGCCCGAGCGAGAATCGATCGCAGGCTGTCGCCATCGAGATAGCTGATCTCATGCAGCACCAAACCTTCGCGCGGAGGGAAGCCGATCCGGAACTCCCACTTCTGCCAAGCGACCGCGTACCCATCGACGAAGAAACTCGGCCCTTCGGGCTGCAGGATTTCCAGCGGCTTGAGGTCCTGCTGCACGCCGGGAAGATATGCGCGGCCCCAGTTGCCGCTCTCGGGAGGCAGCGGCACGACGCCGTAATCTTCGACCTGGAGGACCTCCATTGTGTTCAAATCAACGACCGCGATCACCGCGTCGAGTGGTCGGGCATAACCGTTGTCGTTTGGTGACGTGCACACCCAACACAATAAGCGCCATAACCGCTTCGATTTGTCGCCGGGGACTTCCGTGGCGTAGATGCCGGCCGACCAAGGATCGACCATCATGAGCGTCGCGTCGTCGAGGCCTCGTTTTTTCAATGCCGCTAGAAACTCTGGCGAACGCTTGACCGCCTCTTCGCACTCGGCAAACTCGTCGGCCATGCTCGCTGGCTGCACCCCTGGCGGAAGCTTTGTGAGCGAACTGAGTTTGTCTTCTCGCTTCCAGATCGACCACGCCGCCATCCCCATCCCGATGCCCGCCAAGATGATCGTGTCGGGCACGATCACAATCTCAACGACCTGACCATTGGCGACTGTGACTGCGTGGCATCGGTGAAGAAGCCCTGCCGTGAGCGGGCTCGGATTCGAATCACCGAGCGAACATTTCCTGCAAGACATTCAATACCCGCTGAGCGGTGCGAGCATCGATGCTGCCAAGTTTCTTGACGAGCCGAGACTGGTCGACCGTCCGAATCTGGTCGAGCACGACCTGGCCTGACTTACCGCCGAACCGGCAGGGGACACGAGTCGGGTAGGCACATCCCTTTGTGGTCATCGGCGCCACGATGGTAGTGCGGATGTTGTGGTTCATTTCGTCCGGTGATATGACGAGGCACGGCCGGGTT
>Ga0114971_10002857_pt1 | contig 11827 bp, 5 predicted proteins | sample M_140625_MF_Meta_FD_87320 | JGI IMG/M metagenome (GOLD analysis project Ga0114971, IMG submission 87320) | Freshwater microbial communities from Lake Montjoie, Canada to study carbon cycling - M_140625_MF_MetaG | ecosystem: Environmental > Aquatic > Freshwater > Lake | place: Lake Montjoie... | reverse complement strand
CGAAGGTCTTGATTTTGTCAGCCTTGCCATCGTTGTTCGTATCCTCAAGGATTATGAGTTTGTCATTCATTTCATCCTTGGGCTTCCAGTGCGGATAGCTCGGCCAGACGGCCACAAACAAGCGACCTTTGGTGTCGAATGCCATTTGCACAGGATTAGCCATTTCAGGGAACATGGTTTCATCGGCAAACAGGTTGACCTGGAAGTCGGCAGGGACCTTCATCTTGGCGATGGCGTCCTGACCGTTCAGGTAAGGGTGGGCACCGCCGGGCAATGGGCCGGGCTTGTTGGTGATCACGGGAACGAAGTCAGGCGTGTTGGAGTCGTCGACCTTCATTTCGCCACCCTGGGCCACGGCCCAGACGCGTTTATCGCGATTGGCGGTCATGACGTCGAGAATTTCCATCTCGCGATCCATCACCACGCGATTGGTCTGACCGTTCACGAACTTGAGGTCGGCACGGCCACCGTAAATCGAGTAACCGTCAGTGGTTCGGTAGCGGTTGTACCAGAAGTGATTCTTGTCCAGAATCGCGGTACGAATCTTTTCAAGCTTGTCAGGGCCGGCTGCTTTGACAGAACCAAAAAGGCCGTTTTCGATCACTTCGGCGAGCTGGCGATTGCCGTCTGAGGATGGGTGGATGCCGTTGATGGTCAGAGGCTTGGCGGCTTTGGCGAATAGCTCGCTGGTGGGGTTGAACAGGTCCACGAACTGAGCGTTGTTGGCCGTTGCAACTTCTTTCATTGCATCGGAATACATCTTCAGACGAGGGTTATGCGCAGATCCATCCGGAAGGTTCGGATTCTTGGTGTTTTCAAACGCAATCGGAGAGAAGATGACAACGCGGGGGGCAGATTTGCCGTCGTATTGCTTGCCCTGCCAGTGCTTGATCTCAGAGGCCAGATCGGCCTTGAACTTCTTCAAACCGGCTTCTCCAGCGTAGGATTCGTTGTAGCCAAAGAATGCGAAAATCACATTGGCTTTGACACGTTCCAGCCATGCGTCAGGCGTGCCGAAATTGGCTGAACGGAGACGAAGGGTGAGTTCATCGCCAGAGAATCCGAGGTTTCGGATCACCAGATCGGATTCAGGGAACCGAGCCTGTAGGCGGGTTTCAAGCCAGCCATCGTGTTGCATCCGGTCGGCGAGTGTGTTGCCGACAATCGCAATATGATCGCCTTTTTTGAGTTCAAGATTTTGGGCTGAGGCAGAACAGGCCAAAGCGATGAGGATGGCCAAGGCTCTGATGGAGCCTCGAACGGGTGAAGACATGGAACTGATTCTCCTGATTGATTATGTGATTTTCGATCAGCGACCCCTTGATTCGATGACAAGGGATTACCAAGCAAGTCTGGTGGGCGATTCTGGGATGAATCGAGAGGCGAAAGTCATTCCACTTAATATACTAAAGAAGTTGAGTCGTTTCGAGACTTTTTGTGAAGACATGTTTAGTCAAGCTGTTTGAAATGATCAGCAGTGGTCCCAGTGCAGGACACACATGTACGACTGAAAAAGCTGTAAGTCACATATATTTATATGGTTGCCTCGAGAAATGAATGCCGCTGATGGAGCGGTTCACGAGGCTATGGATCCGATTATTCGATAGATGGACCGCCAGTGGATTTGGCAATTTTCTTCACCCCACCGCTCACGGAAGTGGCAGGCGCGTCTTCCGAGCCGCTTGATGTAACCAGACCAGGCTCTGAAACAGACCCTGCATTGGCAGGTTGCTGGACAACGATCGCTTCTGGAATCGCAGGATTTACCACCCCAACCGTGGCTGAATTGGCTGTGGGGGCGGATGCTACCACTTTGCCACCTGCAATGGTTGTGGGAACTTCAGCCATTTGAACAGGAGCTGGAGTACCACGAGTCGGACCCCAGAATGGCTGGTGGCCAACGCTTGTGACCTGACCATTTGGCTCGATGTAATAATGATTTCGAGCACAGCCAGAGGATGCAACGAATGCTATCATCAAGCTAATCTGGAAGAGAACTGGATTGGAATTCATGCGAATGTTGTTCGCAAACGACTTGGTAAATCTCGACATGGTTGATCCATCCTTGTCCAACTTCAGCAGCTCTCAAAGCCACCACTTCTCAATTGATCCCCTTGAAATACACCAGATCGCCCAAAGCCTCAAGGTCAGTTTTGTCATTTAAATGACGGAAAACGAACCTTCTCCTGACTGATTCCAATCATTATTTACCTGAGGTTCCAGCTCGTTCCAGTTTTGTGTCTGTTTTAAAGTCCAATTCTTCGATTCTCGGTCGTGTGAAAAAGTCGGGCCATGCGGATCGGGCCGCGCGTTCGAGAATCTTTGATGAGTTTTCTGGTCGGGCCGTTGGTGCTGATGCCACAAAGGCTTTGGCGAGAGCCAGCCGCGATGATAAAAATGTGTTTTCGGAACAGACCGATGTGATCAATTCCAGGTCGGCAAGGGCCAGGTCGTTACGGCCAAGTCTCTGCCAGATCCGGGCTCGCGACATGCGCCAGTCAGGCTGAAATGGGTCGTAATCCAGCGCTTTTGAAAAGTCGGCCAGCGACTCATTCCAGCGTGCAAATCGTTCGTGCGTTTTGGCGCGCCAGGCTCGAACTTCGGGCAATTCACGATTGCTTAAAATATTGTCAAAATCCTTCAGAGCTGCTTCATGATCGCCCTTGGCCAGATAGAGACGGCCACGCAGATCGACCAGCAAGGGGTCTTCGAAGGATAGTTTCAAGCCGTCTTCAAGCCGTTCCAGCGCTTTTTCAAATTGATTTTCATAAATCATGACCAAAACCTGTGCCCGAACAGAATTAACGGAAAGATCATCGTTTGCCAGACTCTGATCGAGCGAATCCTGCCACATTGCATTTCCAATGGCTGATTCGAGGACTGTCACATTCAGCCGGCAGCGGTTCCTGAGATTTCCGATGTGTGAATCTGTCATCCGTGGATCGTCAGCGATCTGGTGTAGCCGATCAATGACCTTTTCAATCTCCTGACGATTGAATTGGGGCCATAAAAGCACCACCTCTGGATCGTCGAGTCTTAATGCAACCAAGGTTTGAAACCATCGGTCTTCGGTCTCAGGAGTTTTCGCAAGCACAGCGATTCGGCAGCGGTCAAGCAATCGGCGATGCATGGGCATATTGGAGTGGCGGACAATTTTCTGGGCGTCCTCAAGAGCATCCCAAGGCTTGCCGGTTTTCAAATATGCCTGAGCACGCATGGCACGGGCTGTATTGACATCCGGATTCGATTTCAAAAAATCATTCAATGCGACAATCGCAGCATCGGCTCGATTCTGACCGATCAGCAGACGGGCCCGAATCAGCGACCATGTGGATTCAGGATTATGGCTTGGATCAAATTGATCCAGCAAATCCTGAAGCTCTGTCCAGCGTCCCTCAGCCACCAGCTGTTCGCTCCAGGCCTGAGCCGCCAGAAGTTTGAGCGACTGGTTTGTTGTGCTGTTTTTTAATAAGCTGATCAATGATTTTTCAGAGTTTTCATAGCGGCCCATCCCCTGCTCTACCAAGCCTGTTTCAAGGTCCAGAAGCGACTTGACCTGATTGCCAATCGGGAGGGTTTGAAATTGCTGGCGAAGTGTTTTAAGGTCTTCTTCAGCCTGACCATACTGACCTTGAATGCGTGCCAGGCGGGCACGGTCGAGCCTGGCCCAGGGGCTTTTTGAGTCTAGTGAGGTGGCAATATCATAGCGGTCAAGACTGATTAGAAACTGGCCTTGATACTGCATCAATAATGCAAGTTCATGGTATCCCCAAGGGTCGGATGGATTGGTTGCAATCGCACGTCGAAGCCACTGCGAAGCCTTATCGGGGCGTCCATCAACCTGAGACAATCGAGAATACTGGAGACAGGCAACAGGCGACATTTCCTGGCGAGGCTCATTCCAGTTTGTCGGTGGAGGAACGCCTCGCTCCATCGCGGCTGCAAGGCGTTCACGTAAAATAATCCATGGGAGGCTTGATTCACGCAGGTTTGATACGGCTATACAGACACCCAGACCATACCTTAAGGCCTTCTCCTGATTGGGTTTGATCATGGCACAGACAGCTTCGAAAAGGACAATATCTGTCCAGTCTTTTAATTGCTTGCGACGTTGATCGTTGAGCTGATTCACCCAGTTTTTAGGGGTATTGGCCTGTTTTTCAGCCTTAGGGGGGTGGAGTTGATCGAGTACTGGGAAGATCAGTCGATTGACATCATGTTCCAGATCATCAATATCCAGCTCGCCCCCGAATCGGGTGGCGTGAATGATGCGGTATCGCAGCCAGCCGATTTCGCTGATGTATCTATCCGAATTCGAGCGGGCTTCTTCCATTTCGCGAGTTTGATTGATATCGCGAACCGCTTGATCGAAGATTTCCTTGAGTTGCGTCTCATTCGCAAGTCGTTCCAGAACTCGTCTTTGACTATTCAGGGCGCCAACATAATCTTCGCGTATTTTTGAGAGATTCGCTGTTTTGAGATCCTCAAGCGATTCGCGAGTCAACCGGTTCCATCGGTCCTGCTGGTTGCTCTGGTACATGCTATACCCAGGCCCCATAAGGATTACCGCTGCGACCGAGATGGCTGAAACCAAAATGGTTCGATTACGTCTCAGTCCACGTCCGACTCGGCTGGTCACTGGCTCCTGAGCGTGCCGGATCGGCATATCCGCAGCAATCGCGCGTAAATCTTCACTTAAGTGAGAGGCCGACGAATAACGCCTGGCAGGGTCAGGATCCAGGCATTTGCGGATCACCCGGTCAAGCACAACGGGCACATCAGGCGCAACATCACGCACGGATTTCGCCGGCAGCTTTCGGAGCTCCAGATTCTGACGCAGCAACTCATCCCGACTATCGGCCAGAACGACCGATTTTTTTACCACACCCGAACGTGTTAGTGCTTCGTAAAGAACAGCACCTAAAGAGTATATGTCGGCACGTTGGTCCACCAGGCGTGTCTGGCCTGTCATCATGGCTTCCAAATGCTCGGGCGCCATATAGGCCAGAGTTCCGCCGATACCTTCCTCATTGAAGGGCGCTGGATTCGGGCTTGATTTGTCAGCCAATAGTGAGACGGGCGATTGCATGGCCAGATTGAAATCGAGAAGCATTGGCTCGCAATCAGGCGTGATCAGAATATTCGTCGGCTTGATATCGCGGTGCAAAATACGGCGTTCATGGGCGTGCCGAAGTGCATCCGCAAGGCATGCGCCCCACCATGCCACAGCTTGGGGAAACGAGAGTTCGGCCAAAGATCGGCGAGCGGATGAATCTCTGGCTTCGTCCACCAAAGCCTCAGGCTGGAGCGAATCCATGAGCCTTAAAATATCTTGACCATCCAGGCACCTGTCCCAGTCCGGATGTTCAATCACAGTATTTAAAGTGACCTGACCGAAATAAGGCATGCAGACCAAGTCGAAATGATGTGTGCCGGCCTGCGTTTTCTGGTGCGAATAAATCGGTACAATGTGCGTGTGCTGAAGTTTGGCCAAGGTGAGCCATTCGTCATGCTGGCCTCTGGTCACTTTGAGAGCGACCTCGCGACCTGCCAGAGAAGCATCGTGAGCCAGATAAACTTTGGCGTAACTTCCCACTCCAAGCTCTCCGACCAACTCGAAACCTTCCACATTCTGACCAACCACCGGGAAGCCATCCATGCGCTGGGCATTGGCCTCAGCCTCGTTCTCAAGTGCTTCGCCTGCAACGGCTTCCTGAATCAGGACCAGTTCTCTCAGAGATTCATAAGCCGATGGGAACCGGCTGGCGTATTCCGCTAGTCGGGGCTTCTCGCCCGCCTCCATCCGGAGCATGTATTCTTCAAATGCAAGGCCTGCTAAAAATTGCGGATTCTCAGTGCAATGATGCTCCAGATCGAGATAATCTTCCACCTGGGCAAGCTCGCCGGCATCAAGTCGGCATGCCATGTCGACTCTGGCAAGCGCCAGTAGGGCGGGAAGTTTTTCTGATGGATCGGGAGGCAGATAATCTTCAATGCGTGGTCGGCGACCTCCATGCAAGCCGTTTGACTCGTGCCATTCGCGCTCGAAAACGCGGGCCCGACGACGATTTGAATCGTCTTCAGCACGGTCCCAGAGCGTGGATTGTTCAGGCTGATGCGGCTGTGTCATGGTCAATTCGGCGTCGTTCGATGCGAACGCGCAAGTCCTCCAGAACTCTTTGAACGGTCCGTTCGGAAATTCCGAGCTTGTCGCCAATCTCTTTACTACTGTGTCCGTCTGCTTTTAGGTCGATGAGAATTTGTCTATCCTGAGGCACCATGCTGCGCCAGTGAGAAAGCTCATCGGCGGCCTCGAGCACTTCGGCGGCCGATTCCGCGTCGTCGGCTGGATCCAGATCTGATCCTGAATTTCCATGAAATGCCTGAAGACGGTGAATATCGGTCTTTTGAGCGGTCTCGCGGCGATATTGGTCGATCACCTTGTTACGAGCCATTTTACTGAGAAATGCAAACAACTGGGACGAGTCTTTAAACTCCAAAGCGGCATCGCCCGGCGTTTCGGGAACCCCATGATGATCCTCGACTGGCTCGCCGCTGATCCTTTGAAAAAAGCTCCTCCAGACGCTTTGCATGATGTCCTGAGAGTCGAATCTCGACCTCAAAACCCGGGGCAGACATCGCCTGACTACGAGCCTGACCTGAGCCTCATAACGGTCCAGAATCTCTGAAGCCGCAGATTGATCGCCTGATTTTAATCGCCCTAAAAGCTGGGCCAGACAATCTGCTCCGCAGTCGTCCCGTGACCAGTCCCGGCTTTTTAAGCTCGGCAAACGCGATTGATGTGCTGACATACGGCCCGGTTCCTTCCCGTCGAGACTTCCATTGCTCATTCCGTAAAGTATTTTGTACAGTGGTGTGAATCAAAAAGCAACAATAAAGATTAAAAAAGACTCGCGATTTTTGGGCTTCAGGCCTCAGCTTATTTCTGGCCAAGCCCTTCTTTGATTTCAATGTGCCGATCTGGTTTGAGATTCTCCAAACGATCCACCGACCCTGATGGCCATACCACTTCCACCCTTTTGATTTCAGGTTCACTACCAAGCCCAAAATGCAATCGTCCATCAGGCGCAGATTGAAATGATCCGCCACCGACTCTCCACTGCGTTTTTTGACTGTTCCCAAAATAGACAGTCACTTTGGCTCCTACACCATCGCGATTCGACTTCACACCAGTCAGTTTGAATGAAACCCAATGCGACTTCGATTTCGTTGTATTTCTTAAATGCAAAAGCGGGTCGTTTTGAGATTGTACCACGGCATCCACCAGCCCATCATTGTCCAGATCTCCAGCGGCCAAGCCTCGTGCCAATAAATCTTTTTGAAATACAGTTCCAGCCTGTTCTGAAACATCGATAAACTTATTGACCTTTACCAGTGTATTCAACTGCGATTTCGACAGATCTTTTTGTGGATTTGAAAAAAGTTCGCCTTGCATGAGTTGCAATGGCATGCGCCAGGGGATGGCCGGTCGGCCGTCTGTGACGTGTCCATTGGCTGTCAGGAGATCCGTTTTGGAGTCGTTATTAAAGTCGCTCAGGGTGATCCCAAATCCGAGATAAAACCGAGATGCGGCAGAGACTCCAAAAGCGGCGGTTCGATCGACAAACAAGCCATTCCCGAGGTTCTGAAAAATTGATGTGGATTCGTTATAAAAATTTGTCACAGCAAGGTCAATCAGGCCATCGCCGTCAATGTCGGAAGCGGCTGTACCCATGCCGGCCTGATATCCACCCTGAGCATTCGCTGCTACGCCGGACGCATATGCCGATTCTTCAAATTTCATTTTTCCTTTATTGATGAAGAGGAAATTGGCTGTGGTATCGTTCGCCACGAAAAGATCGACCAATCCGTCTGTATTAAGATCGGCTGCAACTACGCCCAGGCCGCGGCCCTGCCCGGCTGTGTCGGCATCGGTTATCCCCGATTCTTTACTGATGTCAGTGAATGTATTTCCATCATTACGAAATAAATGATCGTTCAAGGCGGGAAAGTCTATGGGCCTGCAATCGTAGGAGTTGGGCTTCAGGGGATCAATGCAGGGATAAGCTTTGCCTTCAATCCATTCCATGTAATGACAGACGTAAAGGTCAAGGTCTCCATCGTTGTCAAGGTCGGCAAATGCGGCTGAGGTAGGCCAGTCACGTTCTCCGTCAAGTCGGTATTTTTTGGTTGCATCTTCAAACTTGCCGTTTCCGAGGTTGCGATATAAAGCATAGGATCGCCATCGGGTGACAAAAATATCGCTGAAGCCGTCGTTGTCAATATCTCCAACAGCCATTCCATGGCCAAAACCACGAGCGAATTGATCGAGGCCAGCTTTAGATGTAACGTCTGCAAAAGTGCCGTTTCCAAGGTTTCGAAATAATTTGTCTCCACCGTGGGGGTTGGCTGGATCTGGTGGATATTGGCCGGATTGGATGGCATAAACGTCCATGAATCCGTCGTTGTCGTAATCAATCAATCCGACTCCGCCCGAGGTGCTCAGGGGTGGGATCAATTTGGTGGAGGAACCACCATTTTGATGGACGAATACGGCCAGACCCGATTTCTCGGCAATGTCTTCAAATGCAATTGGTGCGGACTGGGGTTTGTTGGAGAGATTTGCAATCGACGTTTTTTTCAGTGAAGGCTCAATCGAATCAAGCGAGACCCATTGCTTTATCAATTTCAATTCATTGGCAGGCTGTTCGGAGTATTGGAGAGTCTTGCCCTGCCTCAGGATTTCCCAGGCCCAGGCGTCTAATTCCATGCCAAGTTTTTTGGCCATGGCTGATAAACCGTCCGCAATTTCAGGCTTTAATGGCGATGATTTACGACAGAGCTTGGAATAATCTGACCGGCGCACTTCCGCTTCACGCTTCAGCTTCTGATATAAAGCGGCTTCCTGAGGCTGATTCGCACTTGCCGAGATTTCTGATAGCCTCGACAGAGCGGGTCGATCCGACGGATTGATTTCGACAATTGTTTTCAGGCAACGTGTTTCATCAGCGATGAAATCGGATTTTTGAAAAAGCCAGGCGGCCGTTCGATTGGCTTCGGTTTTTGAGAATGTCAGCAGCTTGGAAAATTCAAATGCTTTTAAAAGATCACCTTCAGCCATGGCCAGTTGCAATGATTCATTCAGAACAGAGTGATCAGCAGGAAACTTTGACATTAATGGTTCAAGAGTTTTATGAGCTTCTTGAAATCGGCCAGCAGAGCGATTTAGGAAAACCTGAGCCAGTTGCACGCGAGGGTCTTCAGGAGATAGGCTGGCGGCTTGTTCGACGGAAGCTGTCCAATCGCCGATCACCGGTTCTTCGACGTCCATGACCCAGACGGAGGCGAGCCCGTCCTCTGGATGTTCTAGAACGTAAACTCCATCGAAATAAATTTGCCGGGCTTTTGCTGTCCGGCCCTGAAGTGAGAGAATTTTATGGAAGAGGATCCGATGCGGCAGCGATTCCCGGGTCAGATTCAAGTGTTGATCATAAAGTTTTTCGGCCTCCGACCACCGACCGGTTGCGACCAGTTGATTGGCTTCTGAGAGTTTCAGAATGTCGTCCAGCTCTTTCAGGCGCTGGTCTGCTTTGGGACGTTGGGCAGGTGACTGAATCTGATCGAGATTTTTTCTGGCCGCTGGCAACTGGCCTTGGCGGATCTGAATCTGCGATAGATCGAGTCGAGCCTGGTCGAGTAAATCCAGTCGGTTTGATTTGGAAAAATAGACGGATGGAGAGGTGCTGAGAATTTCTTTGAGCATGGATTGGGCGAGTGCCAGATCTTTGCTTTGAGCAACGGTGTTTGCTTTTTGACGTTGCGTTTGGATGAACCCCAAGACCTGTGAATCGGAATTCCAGGCGAATGCCAGAACCATTCCCATGAGCAGGAGGATTAAGGCGGATCGCTGAAAGAATCTGGATTTGGAGGAGTTTTGCATGTCGTCGGATGTTGTATCTTGCGCTGATTGCTGAGATGGGATCGCTCAACTACCAGTATGATCAAAATCAAAACAAAAGAAAACACGCCAAGCAATGTGCTTGGCGTGTTTTTTGTTGAATTTAGAGGAATAACCCCCTGAGTTCAAGAGTCGTGTTGGATCAATAAGCGTCGGCTGAGATCACTTCGCCACCGTTGACGGTGGATAGAGCCTGCCAGACACCGTAAGGCGAGATGATCGTATATCCTGTGCGGCCAACAGCGACCATGGAAGTCGGAGGTGCAGCCCAGCTTTGGACAGAATCCTTGATAAAGCGGACGGATCCATCTGCAAAACAGGAATTCACTCCGCCAGGATGGTACGAGTTTGCAGTGGAAGGGAAATTATCGCCACGGCAATAGTTCGATCCACTGGCAAATCCTTTGAAGTAATTTGGACCAAAGCCTGTGGCCACCATCGTGTCGCCGTTTCCACCGGCTGTCCACCACTTTGGACCATATCCATCTCCACCAAATTTCCTGTCATTGGCAGCCGCTTTTGTATAGCTGCTTTCGAGGAACATCAAGGTATTGGATGTGCCGTCGGTGATCTGTTGTATTCGAATGGGTGGTTGAATCACGCCTGTTCCAGGGTTTCCGTTGTGGAAAAACATCCCTTTGTTCCATGTGGAAGGTGAACTCCCAGCCGGCATTTCCCATGTCCGAACCGGGTGAGGACCACCGTTGCCAGCATAAGAGCTGTAACGCATTGGGATCGGTGAATCGTCCCAGCCGTCACCAAACGCACCTGGATATTTTGTGCTTGAAACTTCGCCGTCCGAGGGACACCAGAGTGCAGCAAGACCGATGCCGGAGGCTGTCGAGTTTGCGGCGTAGTAAATCCCAATCGACTGATTGATCATATTAAAGACGTTGCCCTGCTCAATGAATTGAGCCATTGCGACAAATGCACCCCAATTCTGGCGCATCAATCCACCACCAACATCGCGACCAGGGGCATCACCCATCGGGAACGAACTGTTGGTGCTTTCGTAGTTGTGGGCCGCCAGGCCGAGTTGTTTCAGATTATTAATGCACTGGGCACGGCGGGCTGCTTCACGGGCTGATTGTACAGCAGGGAGCAGCAGGGAAATCAGGACGGCGATAATCGCAATCACCACAAGTAGCTCGATCAGAGTGAACCCTGAACGACGGTTTTTAATCTTACAAATCATAGTTTGGACCTTCTGGAGTATTTTTGAGACAGATTAGATCTCGAACACCGCTAGCTATTCTCCTGAAATCTAAGGAGAAAGCCGTCACATTCGATTGAATCCACCCCGGTCCGGATGAAAACTATTGAGTGATATGCTGAAATGCGATCCTCAAAAGCATTGCCTAATCTTTAAGAGGGGCATCTTTTTCAGGATTCCTGAAACGATCACAAGGATCTTGACTCGCGGGGTTTTGAATGTTGTTTGTCGATTTGCAGCAGAGCCTGAACTCTGCTATTCAGTCGAGAGACCAATCGATCAAGCATTTCTGTCTGGCAAGAGAATCTACAAAGATACGTTAGGGGACGAATAAACGATTAGAGATGAATTGGTGGTCGATGTCAACCATATTTTTAAAATATGACATAAAATTCGAATTTTCAAAATAGCTTTAGAATAAGCATAAGGCGTAAATAAATTCCGCTGTTTTATCAATAGGAGGTGATTTCTATGCCTTGTTTGCTTGAGAATCCGTAAAAACGGTTTATAGCCCAACCGGGGCTAGCGCCAAGACCGGCTAGATAAAACCAAATCAACCGGGGCTAGCGCCAAACCGGCTAGATAAAGCCAAATCAACCGGGGCTAGCGCCAAGACCGGCTAGATAAAACCAAATCAACCGGGGCTAGCGTCGAGT
>Ga0114971_10002856_pt1 | contig 11827 bp, 8 predicted proteins | sample M_140625_MF_Meta_FD_87320 | JGI IMG/M metagenome (GOLD analysis project Ga0114971, IMG submission 87320) | Freshwater microbial communities from Lake Montjoie, Canada to study carbon cycling - M_140625_MF_MetaG | ecosystem: Environmental > Aquatic > Freshwater > Lake | place: Lake Montjoie... | reverse complement strand
TTATTCGACATCAAAAGCTGCGCTTTGTTCTTTTACTGAATTATTTGCGGAAGAATACAAAGAAACAACGATCAAAATGAACTGCCTTTGCCTTGGTGCTGTTCAAACAGAAATGTTGGAGCAAGCATTTCCTGGATACAAAGCGCCACTTACTCCAGAACAAATGGCTGAATTTATTTCTGAATTTTCCCTGACGGCAAATCAATATTTGAACGGAAAAATCATTCCTGTTTCCTTAAACAATCCATAATCGTTTTCGCCAAGCAAATTTCGTATATTCGTCATGCCTAGCTTGCTATGAAAAAAGTCCTCATCTTCTTTTTCCTATTGAATGGTTCATTATTAATGGGGCAAGATATCCATTGGACACAATTCAATGACAATCCATTGTTTCAAAATCCAGGTAATGCTGGGACTTTCAAGGAGGATATTCGCTTCATTGCAAATCACCGAAATCAATGGCGGACTGTTACGGTACCATTTAGCACAAGTTCATTTTCGGTCGACACAAAATATAAAGGTTGGGGACTGGGATTTCTTGGATTTCATGACCAAGTTGGAGATGGAAAATTAAGTACCTTAGAAGGGCAATTAAACGTGAGTAAAGCGATTTCTATTTCACTTTTATCTGGCCATGTTTTCCGTCCTGGAATCAATGTTGGAATGAACTACAGACAAGTAAATTGGGGGCTTTTGTACTTTGACAATCAATATAATGGTTATGTTTTCAATCCAAATGCCCCGACGAACGAAACATTTCAAAGTGATTCAAAAACGAATCTATCCCTCGGATTAGGCATGGTAGATGATTGGAAATTGAATGAAAAATGGCAATTTCATTCTGGCTTATCTTGCTTCAATGTTAATCGGCCAAATCAAGGGTTTTATAATGAAGTTGTTCGGAGAGACATGAGGTGGAATCTATTCACGAAGGCAAGTTATACGTTGAATTCCGAATGGATCATCCAGCCCAGTTTTCAATATTCAAAACAAGGGAAGTACCAAGAACTCATGCTCGGTGGACTAGCCCAATATGCTTTTTCGAAACGTGATCACATTCAATTATATGCTGGACTTTGGTGGAGGAACAAAGATGCCATATCATTAAACATTGGCTACGAAAAAGGGCCCATGTACCTTGGTATAAGTTACGATGTAAATTATTCTAAATTAGTTCCAGCAAGCAATGCGAGGGGTGGATTTGAACTTTCCTTTAAATATGTTCTGAGTCGTTTTAAACCAAAACAAATCATTCATCGCGTATGTCCAGATTTTATTTAATTGGTCTACTATTTTTGCCTTTATTCGGGTGGGGGCAAATGAAACTAAAGGACGCGCTAGACTTTGGTGATAAACAATATCAAAAAGGAGATTATTATTACGCCCTCGATTATTACCAACAAGCCTTGAAATTAGATCCGGAAAACATTGAATTAATATGGAAAATCGCAGAAACAAATAAAGCGTACAAGGATTACAAACTAGCAGAAAAATACTATTCCATTGTCTATTCAAAAGATGAGGATGGAGAAAGATATCCAGCAGCACTACTTTATTTTGGTTTGATGCAAAAACAAAACGGGAAGTATAAAGAGGCGCTGGATCATTTTAAAACGGCGAAAAAAAAATATTCCGAGGACAAATTAAGCTATTTGTTTAAAAAAGCCGCACAAGAAGTAGAATCAACGAATTGGGCATTAAAACAGCAAAAGCTAGGTCCTGATTTAGGTATTCAGTTGCGTGCGATGACTGAAAACATCAATTCATATGATGCAGAATTCGGACACACCGTGATGAACGGACAACTCTATTTTTCATCCTTAAAAGCGGATTCTATTGATGAAGATTTACAGGAAGTGTATTCCCCAAGTTACCATACTGCTTTGTATGAAATTTCACTTCACGATTCATCGGAAAAGGCCAAAAAACTGCAAGAATTGATTCCAAGCGGGAAAAGTATTGGCAACGGAAGTTTTGGCAAAGATTTCACCTTTTACTACAGCGTCTGCTCAGAACAAGATTTTAATTATACCTGTGCCATCGTTTTCAGCAAAAAGGATTCAGCTGGACATTGGAAATCCTTAGATTCGTTGAATGAAACCATCAATCAATCTGGATTTAATACCACTATGCCACACTTTTCCAAATTAGGAAATGAAACCGTGCTCTTCTTCTCATCCAATCGGACAGACACAAAAGGCGGCATGGATATTTGGTTTGCGATACTTGACAAAGAGGGAAAGGCTCTTTCAGTGGAAAATATTTCCAGCATCAATTCGGTAGAAAATGAGATTTGTCCTTGGTTCGACACCGTGGAAAACCGCTTATTTTTCTCATCTAGCTGGCATCAAGGATTTGGAGGACAAGATGTCTTTTACACGGAATTTCGGAATGGCAAATTTGGCGCTCCAGTAAACGTTGGCATCCCTTTGAATAGTCCAGCTGCTGACCAATATTATTTCCAGAGTGGGGACTCAACATTTGTTTCATCCAATCGACTTGGCAGTTTATATGCAAAAAATCCAACCTGTTGCAGTGATATTTATATAGCAGAAATTCCGAGGAAGACACCACTGAAAACGAATCAAGAGGAGAAATCAACGGTAGAAATAGTCAAGTTACCTATTCGACTTTATTTTGAAAATGATCAGCCGGATGCGAATACTACGTCAGATAACACAAGCCTAAGTTATACAGATGCATACTTGAAATATGCAACGCAATTCGAAGTGTACGAGACGAAAGTCGCTTTACAAAGAGATTCCATTCAAGCACAAAAGTCAGCGAGTGAATTAAGTCAGTTCTTCGAGGAAGAAGTGAAAAAAGGACAAGCGGACTTGGAACGTTTTACCAATCAAGTTTGGGTTGAATTACAAAAAGGGAATAAAGTCCAATTAATGGTGCAAGGATTTGCAAGTCCATTAGCCAAAACAGATTACAATGTTCATTTAACCAAAAGACGCATTCAATCCTTAAAGAATTACTTTGAGGAAGTTCAACAAGGACGATTTGGCGCGGCGATGATCGGAGACCAACCTCGATTGGAATTTATTGAAGTACCAATGGGAGAATTTAGCGCCAACAAAGAAACGAGTGATGATTATTACGATCAAAAAAACTCCGTTTACTCTAAAGCAGCTTCGCAAGAACGACGAATTGAAATTATTGAATTACGTATTACAGAGCAGTAAGTGGAAGAAAAACGACAACATTCAAGAGTTCAATTCATCGATTTCGGAAGAAGCGTTGCCATCTGTATGATGTTACAGGGGCATTTTATTTCCATGAGTTATGGGAATTATGACTTTTACATGTCTGAAGTTTTCAAGGACGGTCATTCTAGTAATGTTCTATTTAATATATGGGGATTTATGCGTGGATTAACCGCTCCCCTATTTTTCACCATTTCAGGAACTGTATTTAGTTATTTGCTTCATTTACAATTGAAAAAAGAAACCTCTACTCCATTTTGGAAATTTAACCGAGTAAAAAAAGGAATGAAAAGAGGACTTATGCTTATTATTATTGGATATTTGATTCAAATCAATTTCAAATACATTGGCTATTACTTACAAGGGCATGTGAATCCGCATTTTTTCACCTTCCATGTTTTACAATGTATTGGAGTTGGGATTTTAAGTTTAATACTGGTGACATATATTGGCGCAAAGTTGAAAATCCCCTTTCACTGGTTGTATGCGTTTGTTGGTCTTTCCTTATTCCTTGGAACTTTTTTTATTCGTTCCACAAAAGATTATTTGCCTTATCACTTTCCTGAAATGATTCAAAACATGATTCAGGGACCTGAAACAGAATTTTCCATTTTTCCGTGGATGGGGTTTGTGTTCTTTGGAGGATTTTTTGGTTCCTTAATCGCCTTATACGATTGGCATTTAGATAAAAATAAATTGATGAAATTCAGCATTTTATTCGCGGTGTCCTCCTTCGCAATCGGCTGGGGATTCACCTTTCTTTCGTGGCTTACTCCACACTATCAGTACGCTGCCAATTCGCAACATCTCTGGTATTTTGATCGTTTAGGGTTTGTTTTCATTTTGTTCACCATTTTTATTCCTTTAAGTGAATGGAAAGTCGCAAAATACCCGTTGTTTATCGGAATGGGTCAAAATACCTTCTTTGTTTATGTGGCTCATGCAATTCTTTTGTATGGGGCATTTATTGGTTATAGTTTGCGCGATTTATTACAAGAAAGACTATCTGGATTCAGTTCGTTTATCGGAGCACTTATTTTCCTTGCATTTTTTGCCTTAGTCGTTCAGTACTTACCTAATATTAACTCATTCTTTCGTAACTTTCGGACGAAATCATCATCATGAGTCAAGCAGCCACAACGGAAATCACATCTCCAAATAAACGACTATATTTCATTGATATTGCCCGTTCGATTGCCATCCTATTGATGCTTGAAGGACACTTTGTTCATGACAGCTTGGCCTTAGATTTAAGAGATGAGTCAAATACCATTTACCACTATTGGAAGTTTATAAGAGGGTTTACATCCCCTGTATTTTTAACAGTTACCGGCATCGTTTTTACGTATTTACTTTTGGGGAATGACCACACCAGTTTTTGGCAAAACATGCGCGTTCGGAGGGGATTGAAACGCGTTGTTGAATTGTTGTTTTGGGGGTATTTATTACAATATTATGCGTTTCATGTTCTGCAGTGTATCGGTGTTGGGATCTTGACAATTATCACGTTGTATGGTATTTCTCGATGCATTAAGTTCATTCCGCTTTGGATATATTATGCGCTTGCTGGCATCTTGCTTTTTATGAGTTACCTATACTTTGGACTATTGCCTGAAGGTCATTATTGGCCAAGTAATGCGCCTGTATTTATTCAGAATATTTTTCATGGGAAGCATTCTTTGTTTCCATTGACACCACATATGGGTTATACCATGTTTGGAGCGATGATTGGTGTGATTTTATTTAACGCAAAGGAAAAGGTAAAAACTCCTTCGTTTATACTTGGTGGATTTTTAATTGGTTTCGTCTTATATGTGTTCAGTAAAAAATTCCTTTTAATTGTAGGAGAACTTTCGTTCCTGCCAAATAATGCCTTGTATCGAATGGACTGGCTTTTTGAGAAACTAGGTATGGTATTTATGGTGTTGGCGCTACTATTAGCCTTAGAAACGTATGTATTAAAAATCAAAAAATCAAACTTGTTTTTAAAAATTGGTCAGAGCACACTAAGCATCTACATCATACATATGATTTTACTTTATGGGAGTTTGACAGGACGCGGTTTGACCCATTACTTTCATGAACGCCTCAATGCGTATCAGATTGTTCCCTATACCCTCTTGTTTGTATTAAGTTTTGTGATTTTTGCGTTTTACCTCGATCCAATTAGAAGAGGACTTCAATTTATCTTACTTCCGATTAAAAAAATCACCAATCGACTTTTCTTCATTGACTAGTTAGAAAATCACTTTTTTCTTGATTACACGTTCTCCACAACCATCTTGGATGTTAATAGTAATGGTATAGGTTCCGCGTTTAGCATAAAAATGTTGCGTTTGAAATAAATTTGATGTTTTTCCATCTCCAAAATTCCAAATGATGCTCTTTGCTTTTGGGAAATTTGCTGAACAATCCGCTTTCCATTTCCCATCTTTACTGGTTGATTTGATATTGACCACATTACGGTTCAACAAATAGCGTGTCATGTTTTGATCTACAATAGCAAAGGCCGTGTTTTGAATATATTTTGCTTTGTCTGGACTTAATCCATCTGTAAATCCCGTACTTGGATTTTGTTTAAATATCGCCGCAAAGAAGCTACAAGCTGCCAAATAAGATCCGTATTTAGAAGGATGCTGCAAGTCTTCTTGGTATAAATTAATTTCCGAGTTATTTTCCTTCACTGTTTCCCATACTTTTCCTACGGGTACAAGAGGGAAATCAAAGAGTTGGGACAAATACAAATATCCTTGATGGATACGGTCGCTCATTATTTGGAAATTAATATTTAATGAATCCTCTGGAATTCCGTTTAAATAACCCCATGTATCATACAGCAATATGGTAGTACACGGATTTTGACGATAGATGGAATCTGAGATGCGTTTGACATATGGTACAATTGTGCTGTCAATTATTTTGTAGTCAGTTGCCAATTCCCGACTAAATCCCTGTAAAATGACATAATCCCACTTTTCGCGGCGAATATCTTGATATAAATCAGTCCGTTCACTATGCATTTGGAATGTGTGGCTAGATTTAGCGCTCATGTGAACATCCACATTGATGTTTTTGGAACTTGCCAAATCGTGAAATATTTTTGGCATATTGTTATAATGCGTATAACTATTTCCTATAAACAAGACACGCATAGGCTGGGCCCATGCGAAGGAATTAGTGATAAAAAAAAGAATATACAGGACGTATTTACTCATGATCTCGAATTAAATCATTTTTAATTCCTCTGCGATTTCAGCCAATTCTGTTGAGCTGATTTTTAATTTCTCTCGGCTAAAATTCATATCATCCATCGTGTTTAACGGAATTAGATGAATATGAGCATGTGGAACTTCAAGTCCAATTACTGCTACGCCAATTCGTTTACATTGGATTTTAGACTTTAATTGCACTGCCACTTTTTTCGCAAACAATTGAAGATTTAAGTACTCATCATCCTCGATATCAAACAAATAATCTTGTTCTTTCTTTGGAATGACAAGTGTGTGACCTTTTACCAGTGGATTTACATCCAAAAAAGCAAGAAAGTGTTCATCCTCGGCTATTTGGTAACATGGGATTTCACCTTGAACTATTTTCGTAAAAATAGTTGCCATTAACGAGAAATTGAAATAATTTCAAAATTAATGGTTCCACCAGGAGTTTGGATTTCGGCGATATCACCGACTTTTTTACCTAATAGTCCTTTGCCAATTGGTGATTCAATGGAAATCTTTCGCAATTTAATATCGGCCTCATTTTCTGCAACGAGTGTGTACTCAATTTCCATTCCGTTGATTTGATTTTTAATCAAAACTTTAGAAAGAATAAACACTTTACTATTATCCATGTGTGTTTCATCAATCAAACGCGCATTAGAAATAATCGTTTCCATTTTTGAAATTTTCATTTCTAGTATTCCTTGGGCTTCTTTCGCAGCATCGTATTCAGCGTTTTCCGATAAATCTCCTTTATCACGTGCTTCTGCAATTTGTTCAGAAATAGAAGGGCGTTGAACGGTCTTAAGGTGATGTATTTCATCTTTTAACTTTTGAAGTCCTTCCGCAGTGTAGTAATTTAATTGTGACATAACATAAAAGATTAAACGCAACAAGAGAGCCCATTGGACTCTCTTGAACCTTTACAAAAGTAAGTAAATTATTTTAAACTAATCGTTGCTCCTACGGTATGGATAATTCCAAATACACCAGCGAAGCGAGTTGTATATTCAAATCCTATTGCACTTTTATTTTTTCCAACTAACGCATCTATTGAAATTCCAGCAGTTGGACCTACCAATGCATTTGACCGATTGTCCGCATTAAAAATACCCGACTCATAACAATATCCAGCACGAATATTAAATGCCATATTCTCATTAGAAACACCATAATCCAAACCTAATCTGAATTGATCCTTCATAAATGAATTTGCGGTGAACGCTGCTGCTACCACCAATTTGTTGCTTTCATTGAAAATAAAATCATACGATCCACCAATTCCTAGAAGTGATGGTAACTCGTACGTTGAAGAACGTTCCTCAAGAGAAGCAATGTAACCGCTAGAAACATAAGTTGCTTGTTGTGCAAGTCCATCCCCTTTGAAACGCATCACAGGGCCGATATTTTTTAAAGTAATACCAAATTTGATTTGGTCTTGCTCCCCAAAAACATAACGAATTCCTGCATCAATAGCAATGCCATTAGATCTCAGATTGGAAATGCTTTCTGACACAACTTTAAAGTTAATCCCTCCATAAATACTTGAAGAGAATTCTTTCGCATATCCAATGTTGAAAATATTCGCCTTTGGAGAGAAGTAACCAATGTTTCCTTCAGGATTAGCAACCGTCGTAATTGGAATGTCGCCAAAATTCATCGATTGAACACTGATTGAGAAAACCTCAGAATCTGATATACGTTGTGCGATACCAGCAGAGTTAAACCCAATTGCTGCTGTACCCATCCAATTTGAGTAGTTAAACTTAATTTGGGTTTTTTCAGTGAAAGCCAGACCTGCAATATTCGTAAATGTTGCCTCTAGTCCATTTGTATTCGCAATACCTGCATCAGCAAAACCTGCACTTCTAGACCACGGATTAACTAATAAGTGAGACGCTCCAGCTGAACCGACGCGATCTTCATTCCCTGCGTTTAACAGAAAAGAACTTCCGATACAAATTCCTAAAACTATATTTTTTAAATCCATTTTCATCTTGTTGTAATAAAAGCTAATTAAATACCTTGTAGATCCACTTGACGCATACCACCGAAGAACTTAATTATTCGTTCTCCTACTCCCGGCACCTCCACATGAATCAGATAAACTCCACCAGCAATCGGAATTGCTTTAGAATTGGTTAAATCCCAATCTAATGAAGTTACAGGACTATCCTTCTTATACGTTCTAACTAATTTACCACTAACCGTATAAATACTAACTGTACATCTTTCCGGTAAGTTAGTGATTTTTACTTTCGTTTCAATTCTTGTTCTCTCGTATTCAGAGAATGCATAGTATGGATTCGGAACAACATTAATCATCGCCAATGCTTCTTTCAATTGGTCTTGTGAGCCAACTTTTGTGGCGATGTCATCCATCGACCAACCGTACATTGGTTTACCGCCGTTTTCACCTGATCCAACGAAGTTTTTGTATTCCTTGTTGATGCGTAATTTGATCGTTACATCACTCGTCAATAAACTTTGTCCAAAGCGTAGCATTGGGTAAGATATCCATGTCAAACTTCCATATAACTCACGTTTTGCCGTGTTGTCATTTCCTTCGACAGCTAACCACTTGCTGCGCAAGAAGTTTGTGTTTACGTCTTCTCCTTCAGATGGAACGTACGCCGGGAAATCAAATCCATTGCTAAAGCCATTGATTGTTTTTTGTTTGTAACTGAATACATACACTGGATGCATTCCACCCATTAATGGTGTTCCAACATTACTCACCAATCGTTTGGTTGGATTCCATTGCATGTCTGCTCCGTTTTCACCACCTAAGAATGAATTCTCACCAAAGGCCATGTACAAGCGTGCGCCGGATTCTAAGTCAATTGCGTAACCCGGGAACCAACCCATTCCGGTTGTTCCTGTTCCGTCTGGCAAGCCGTTTTTGTCCACACTTGGACTCTTACGCATCGCTCCTGAAGCACATCCACCGATGTTTAATCCTGCGTTGCGTCCAAGTTCAATCACTGGAACACGTGTCCATTTACTCTGATCACTGGTTATGATGATGTTCACACTAGGCAAAAAGCTTATCGATGCATTTTGCTTACTAGATGCTGAGTAGTTTCCATAATATGCCAATGGCATATAATCCGATTGATGTCCCACTAAGCGATGAGGCGCAATCGTTCCTTCCAAAATATTTTCGTAGGATTGTTTTGGATCAACACCACCTTCGTCCGGATAGTTACATGGATTCAAGTACGTTGGACCATCAGGTAAACACTCGTATCCTTGCGCTCCAACGGTACTATTTGGCGCGTAATCCCCTGAACGAACCCAGTTAGTTGGGAAGTAGGAATCATCATCTGAAACTCCTGTTAACCAACGTTTCGAAGAATCAGAAAATTCAATCGATGATTCGATCATGTCTGTTGTTTTACTCGCTAAGTTTCCTGTCCCAACTGCAAAATAGTATTTGTTTTGATAGATCTGAACAGAAATCCCCCAGGCTGGAATGATTTGCTCATTGTCACCAGCGATGGTGTTTTCAGAAGTAACCGAATCTACTGGTGTTAAATCTCCTTTGTTCTCGTAACGGTACACCACCCAACTTGCCGTATCTGCAGCGTTTCCAGAAGCGTTAGCCAAGTAGTCTCTGAATTTACATTCGAAGTACCCACTTGCTAAGTTCAATGGATCCACCACTTTGATATTGATTGGACCACGTCCGTAATCGTAGGTTGGATTAGCCATGTACCCTTGCTCCAAAATCGTTTTTTCTGATGCAGCAGTTAACTCCAAGGAACGTCCACCGTTTCCATAACCATCTAAACGGGTAATCAATGGAGATGAACCATAGGAAATCATTTGTGCTGTTCCGTCCGCCTCTGGCATCGGGTTGTGTGGAACAGCTGAAACAGGACTTATGGCCGTTCCATCATAACTAATACGTGAAGAAATATATGGGATTTTTTGTCCATCCAATAACAATGGGTCATTCGGATTGTATTCCTTAAATTGATTGAAGGCATAAGCCACAGCTACATAGTAATATGTTTTATGATTCACCAATTTTCGTTCACCTTGTGCAAAAGCATCCTCTTTTATTTGGAACGTGTGTTGAATGCCAATATTACCGCCTTTTACTTTTTCGACTGGCACAGAAAATCCTAACGCCTCATCATAAACAAAGTTGATAATTTTTGAAATATTATTCTTTTTATCACACTGTGCTACCAAGCGAGCTTTATCTGCATCGGCAATATCAGCAATAGATACATCTTCTGATTTCAATTGGAATATTTGGTATCCTTCAAAACGATAATATCTGTCAACCGTTGGATCTGGAATATTCACTTCATCCATTTCCTCGTATTTTTCTTGATAGTTATTAGATGAAGATGGGTTATCTAACATTAAGATCAATTCATTCTCCAACTCTTGGATTCTCAATCTCGGCGAATCTGGTGGAGATAATATTTTAAAACATGCATCAAATAATGCTTGTGCTTTCGTATCGGCACGTTTCATCGCATCAACAGATGCCATCAAACCACCTTCACTACTTCTTCCGTAAACGATACCAACGGTAATGTTGTTCGTTGCTCCTGGACGTAATGTAAATGGTCCAGCAGATTGAACAAATCGTCTATCCCCTGGAGGATTATTGTTTGTTGACTCATCCCAACCACTTGGGAACTGACCTGACATATCCTGACCGCCTGTGGACCAAGATAATGGATCCGAAGTTCCAGGGAACATATAGTCACTCAAAACAGTACCTACATTACCAAGTCCACCGTAGTACATTTCTGCACCATTTGCCCATTTACCCTCCATGAAACGGTAGTATTCGGCTGCTGGTCCTGGGTCATTATATGGGTAAGCCGAAGTTGATGTGTAGTATGTGAATCGGCGCATACCAAAACGCTCATTATCGATGATTCCATCAGAATAACCGATACCGATTCCTTTATAGACAATTCCACCATTCGCTAAAGCATCCACAACTGTTGGAACTATTTCCGTTTGTGTCACTTCATCAAAATACGGTCCAGGGTTATCGATTCCATCCGCATCTTGGTATGGTCCTTCGAAGAAGTCACATCCAATTGCTGGTGGATTCTCACCATACCCTAATTTACCACCATCGCTTTGATCATTTAAATCCCCATTGAACATGTAACCTAGTCCACGAGAAACATCACATCCCGCGTAGTCATCTGCATAGTTTCCAACATCCGCATCTAAATACTGGGCAAAATATGTGTTATAGAGGGTCTGTGTTCCGCGGTTGATTAACTCATAGTTGTAGAATGTCATTCGGTTTACCTCATCATTGGTTGCAAATGAGAACGCTTGCGCACGAATTTCCATTCCGATTGGATCTCCACTTGTTTCGGTGTGAATGTTTCCTTTATCGTTAAATACCCACCAATG
>Ga0114971_10002854_pt1 | contig 11828 bp, 12 predicted proteins | sample M_140625_MF_Meta_FD_87320 | JGI IMG/M metagenome (GOLD analysis project Ga0114971, IMG submission 87320) | Freshwater microbial communities from Lake Montjoie, Canada to study carbon cycling - M_140625_MF_MetaG | ecosystem: Environmental > Aquatic > Freshwater > Lake | place: Lake Montjoie... | reverse complement strand
TTCTGTAAGTCACATCCTCTCAACGTCTCCATAGTTCAACGGATAGAACGGAGGTTTCCTAAACCTTAAATCTGGGTTCGATTCCCGGTGGGGACATTTTTCTATGGCCTAGCCCAGCCGATGTCCTACCCCCTGTGTTCTGCTGGCGGTCATGAACAACTACATCGACCTCCTGTTTATTGTCCTCTCCAACGCAGCCTTCATCTGCACCGGCCTGCTTCTGGCCGAACTAAGGCAAATGACAAAGTAGGCGAAGAGCCCAAGGTGCCGGCCTAAAGCCTGCTGTCCATCCTCAGCGGCTTGCCGGGAGAGGCACAAAGGTGTTTACTTCCTGTTCCTTTCCGGATGGGTGGCAGAGTGGTCGAATGCGCACGCTTGGAAAGCGTGTGTGCAGCAATGCACCGAGGGTTCGAATCCCTCCCCATCCGCCATATCGCCGTTAGGCGCATAAAGCTTCTCGGAGGGATGAGAACGCAGTTCGAGCCGTTAGACAGGTTGCGCATCGCGCAACCAATCCCTCCCCATCCGCCATATCGCTGCAGGCGCTTGAAACCTCTCGGAGGGATGAGAACGCAGCCTAGCGGCACAGACCGACCTACAAGTCGGCCCCTAAGGGGTGAAAGCCGAAGGCTGCAATCAACATTCGCACTTCAAGCCGAATTAGTCTGGGGGCATAAATCTTGAGGCTACCGCAGTCATCCACGAGTTCGTGGGCAGCGCCACTCATATGGCAAAGCACGGTGCGATCAATCGATACAGAAGCCGACTCGGAATAGTGATGCTTTCAAGGTTTTTTCCGAGGTTCTTGCCTGAATCTCCGGGGGCTACTAAGTGTTGGGTATGGCGTCGTTGAAAGATATCCGTGCAGTTGCAGCAGCGGTGGCTGAAAAGTTCCACCCGCAGAGCATCATTCTGTTCGGATCTCACGCCGACAAGACCCAACGCAAGGACTCCGATGTCGACCTGCTCGTCGTCATGCCCCACGAGGGTCCGGCCGCCATGAGTGCTGCCGCCATTAGGGGGTCAGTGCGTGTTCCTTTCCCCTGTGATCTCCTTGTCAGGAGCCCCGAAAAGCTGGAGGAGCGTCTCAGCCTTGGAGATCCGTTTATCCGCGATGTCGTGATGAACGGGCATGTCCTCTATGAATCGGCTCAGCCTTGAATGGATCGAGAAAGCGACTGCCGAACTAGCCACCGCCGGGCGCGAAATACGTGCCAGAAAAGATCCCAACTACGATGCGGTATGTTTTCATGCCTAGCAAAGCGTGGAAAAACTTCTCAAAGGGGCACTCGCGGAGAACGGGCGGTATTTTTCCAGAACACATGATCTCAATCATCTTCTGGATCTGATAGTTTCCGAGCAACCGCTGTGGGAAGCCTTCCGTCCCAGCTTCCAGGAGTTAGCGTCCTATGCAGTGGAGTATCGTTACCCCGGAGAAAGCGCTACCAAAGATGTTGCCCATGCTGCCCTCAAGGCCGCCAAAGACTTCAGTGCGGAATTCCGAATCAGCTACGGCAGATGAGCCATCAGACAGGTCGCCGCAGCGACTCATCCATCCCCGCCATTCCGATCAACCCCGCGAACCGAGATTCTCGAGCAGGCGCGTGTGGATGTTGTCGAAGCCGCCGTTGCTGAAGACGACGACCGTGTCCCCGGGGCCTGCCAATTCCGCGATGCGCACGACGATGGCCGCGACATCGGGCTCATAGAACGCGTGCTTGCCGGCGCGGCGCAAATCCTCGACCACTTTCTCCGGATTGAGCCTTTCGTTTTCGGGCAACTGGTCGATGCGGGCCACTTGCGCCAGCACGATGCCGTCCGCACCATCGAACGCCCGTGGCAGCACATCCTGGAAGACAGCACGGCGTGTTGTGTTGGAGCGCGGTTCGAAGACCGCCCATAATTTTCCCTGCGGATATTTCACACGCAGCCCCTCGAGCGTCTGGGCGATGGCGGTGGGATGATGTCCGAAGTCGTCGATCACCGTGACGCCGCCCGCTTCGCCACGCACTTCTTGTCGGCGGCGGATACCGGCGAAGGTTTTCAGCGCATGACGGATGGCATCGGTCGGCACATTGTAAAAATGCGCGGCGGATACGGCCATGGCGGCGTTGCGCACGTTGAATTCGCCGATCATCGGGATTTCGAACCTTTCCCCGAAGATCGTGAAGGCTGAGGACTCCCGGCCCAGTTGCACCTCGCCGATATGGTTGGCCGCATTGGGAGAGAATCCGACCTCGACGAGCGGGGCGGGGCAATTCGCAGCGAGCGCACGGCAGTTCGCATCGTCACCGTTGAACAGCACCATGCCTTCGCCCGGCACAATCTGCAGGAGGCGGCGGAAGCTGGTCATCACGTCCTCGAGATCGCGGAAGATATCGGCGTGATCGAACTCCACATTGTTCACGATGAGCAATTCGGGGAGGTAGTGGACGAATTTGGAGCGCTTGTCGAAGAAGGCAGTGTCGTATTCATCGCCCTCGATAATGAAATACTTCGAGTCGCCGAGGCGGCAGCCTTGGCCGAGGTTGGTCGGGATGCCTCCGATGAGCCACGAGGGGGCGAGCCCGGCCGATTCAAAGATCCACGCGAGCAGCGATGTGGTCGTGGTTTTGCCATGCGTTCCGGTCACGACAAGATTGTGCCGTCCGCGCAGGAAAAACATCTTCAGCGCCTCGGGTAGCGAGTAGTAGAGCAGTTTAAGGTTGAGGACGGCCTCCACCTCGGGATTACCGCGCTTCATGGCATTGCCGATGACGACGAAATCGGCATCGGCCGGCAGATTATCGGCGCGGAAGCCGGCGCTGATTTTGACCCCCTTGCCCTCGAGGAAGGTGGACATCGGGGGATAGACGTTCTCGTCGGAGCCTGTGACCTCAACGCCGCGATCGCGGAGGGCGGCGGCGAGCGAGCCCATCGCTGTACCGCAGATGCCGGAGAAGTGGACTTTGCGCAGTCCGGAACTTTGCGGGGAGGTCATCAGTAGACGTCCTTCCGGTAGCGTTTGGTTTTTTTCATCTCGTCGATGTAGGCATCGGCCTCCTCTTTCGATTTTCCGCCGGCCTGCTCGACAATGCGGTGCAGGGCGTGGTCCACATCTTTGGCCATATGCTTGGCATCGCCGCAGACGTAAAAATAGGCGCCTTTTTCGAGCCACTGCCAAATCTCCGCGGCGTTCTCCAGCATGCGGTCCTGCACATAAATTTTTTGCGATTGATCGCGGGAGAAGGCCGTTTCGAGCCGCTGCAAAACGCCGCTCTCCAACCAACGGGCGAATTCTTCTTCGTAGAAGAAGCCGGTCGCGCGGTTGCGCTCGCCGAAAAAGAGCCACGCCGGGCCGATCGCCCCCGCAGCGGCGCGATCCTGCAGGAACGCGCGGAACGGCGCGACGCCCGTGCCGGGCCCGACCATGATGAGTGGCACGGCGAGATCCTCGGGCGGACGAAAATGTTTGGCCGAGTGGATGAAGACGGGAGACGTCGTGTCCGATGCGCGGTCGGCCAGGTAGGTGGTGGCCACGCCCTGGCGCTTGCGTCCATGGCTCTCGTAGCGCACGACAGCCACCGTGAGGTGAACCTCCTCGGGATACTGCTTGGGGGACGAGGCGATGGAGTAGAGGCGCGGCTGGAGCTTGCGCAGAAGCCCGGCCAGTTCGGGCGCGGTGAATTTCACCTGCGGATACTCGAGCAGGATGTCGATCACCTCGCGACCGTCGATCCAGTCCTCCATGATAGACCTCGCCTCGGGATCGACCAGTTCGGACAACTCGGAAGCGGACGGATCTTTGTCCAGAATGGCGGCGAGAAGTTGACGCGAGGGTTCACGCAAGGTCACGTGGCGGGAAAGAAATTCACGCAAGCTGATATCTCCGCTGTCGGGCAGCGTGATTTTTTCCTCGCCGGAAAGTCCGGTTGCGACGAGGACCGCTTCGACCTCGGTGGGCCCATTCGAGGGAAAAACCCCGAGCGAATCGCCGGCCTCGTAAGCCAGTCCCGAACCGGCCAGCGATACTTCCACGTGCACCGTCTCCTTGTCGACGGCACCTTCGGTGAGCAAGCGCTTTTTGGTCAGACGGGCGGGAAAGGGATTCTTGCGCGAGTAGGAAGACGGAACCGGAGACATTCCGATGATTATGGATTTGTCGGGCGCCGATTGCACGCCTCAAACAGATTTGCCAAGCAACCGCGCGACAGCGGTTTCCTCCGTGATGACTCCGAGGAAGCAGCCGGTCCCGGCCTCCCGCACTTCGGCCACGGGTGTGTGGGTGCGGCGCAGCTTGGCCAGCACTTTCCATGCGGGCAAATCGGAGGGGATGGTGAGCAGTGGACGCGCGAAGGATTGCGCGCGCGCGGTCAAAGCCCCGGAGAGCGCGGCCGAAGCGCACGATACCGCGCCCAGCGGCAGTCCATCAGCACCGACGACCAAGGTGTAAAGTGCGTCGGAGAGACGCCGCTCCGCGAGCATCTCGCCGAGCGTTCGGTCGGCCGGCGCATGGGCTATCCGGTCGATCGGAAAGGCGAGATCCGCGGCGGTGAGTTGGCGGAACGCCAGAACACTGCGAAGCATGGAAAACTCGAGCGGGGAAATACCCGGTGTTTCTTCCGCGAGGGCCATCAGCTCTGCGGCGGCGCTTGGTCGGGAAAGCGGGTCGGCTTTGACCCGCCGCACCAATGCCGCGGCGGGGCGCGCGAGCACGGCCCACACCGAACCGGCCAAAGACACCAGCCACCACGAACGGCTCAGGACCATGAACGGCAGGCGGCGGAAAACCTGACGGGCGAGCAACTGGATGACCACCGCGTAAAACGGCACAAAGACAAGCGGCACCAGCCACGGTCGCTCGCCCGACGCCGCCGGCGAGGCCGACAAAAGTACCAGCGCCCCGGCGGCACAGACGTGGCTGGTCCAGGCCATGACGAGGTTGGCCTGCGGGCTGCGGGCCTCCCACGCCATCATCTGCCGGGCATGGCGGTCGCCTTTATCCGCGCGGTGCCGCAGTCGCACGCGATCGATCGCGAGCAGCGCCGCATCGAGCCCGGTGAAAACAAAAGCGAGCACGAGGAGCAGCAGGGCGAGGAAGATCATCATGGGTCCTCCTTCCGCCGGATCTCATCCATGCGCTGCAGCGCCACTTCGCGGATGCGGCGTTTGGTCATGGAGCGCACGGTCACCTTCCACGGACCCAGCCGCACCGCGTCGCCTTGGCGCGGGAGTTTGCCGAGGGTGTTGATCACGTAGCCGCCGATGGTCTCGATGCCGTGCTGCACCGCGTCGAAGCCAAGGTATTCGGTGAGATCGTCGAGCCGCGCCGTACCGCTGGCCAGCAGGCGACCGTCGCCCGTCTGCTCGATGTAAAGATCCGCCTCTACGCGCGGCGCCGCGTCGCGCAGCAACTCCTCGAGGAAGTCATCGAAGGTGATCACTCCCTCGACACCGCCGAATTCATCGAGCACCACGGCCAGCGGCTGGCGATGGTTGAGAAAACTGCTCAGCAGCTGGCTGGCCTCCATCGTCTCGGGCACGAAGGACGGAGGGAGCAGCGCTTCGGTGAAATGCATTCCCGCCGGCAGGCGGGAGATGGCCCTCGTGTCGAGCAGGCCGAGGATTTCATCGGGTGTCTCGCCCATGACCGGCGCGCGCAGGAACTCCCGTTGCAGCACCAAGGCGCGCAGGCTTTCATTGGTCATTCCGTAAGGCACGAAAACCACATCGACCCGCGGTGTCATGTATTGCCGCACGGTCTGGCGGCTGAGCTTGAGCACCTCGGCCAGCACCTCGGCTTCGGGCAGAGTGAACTCGCCCTCCTCCTCGCGCACCCAGACCAAGGTCTCAGCCTCCTCGGGTCCGAGCTTCGGCTTCACCTCGAGGGACCAGGGAAAAAGGCGCCCCGAGACCGCGGCCACCGCCGGTTGCACGCGGTCGAAAAGCGGACCGAAAACGCGCAGGACTGCACCACCCGCGCGGAGCAAAGAAAATTCCCACACGCGCGGACGCCGCGCCGTCATCGCGGCGACCAGCACCTCAAGCAGGACGACCGGCACGAGAAAAAGCAAAGCCCACGGCCAGGCCGCGCCCGTCTTGTAACCGGCCAAAACAAACGCAGCCTGCCAGAGCAGCCACCATCCAAGCGCGCGCGCCGAGGCGCCGGCCACGATGAGAAAGGTGAAAAGGCAATCGCGAGGATGGGCAAAATCCGCGGCCAACATCTGCAGACGCGGAGAGCGTGGCCACTGATCCATCCGGGCACGCGGCGTTCGCCAGAGGACGGCTTCGAGGGCTCCAAAAAAAGAGCCGATACCAGCGAGGAAAAGGCCCGCGGCAAGCCACATCACCCAGGATCCTTCCATGAATGCCACCTAGCCTAGCGACCAAACCGCCTCCCGCCAACAGCATAGAGTGAGTTCAACGTGCTGCTTGCCGGAGATCGGCGGTGTGCCGACCGGAGCCCGAACCAGACCAGCCACCCCGAGCAGACCCATCGCGGTACCGAGTTGGAATTTCATGCTCCGCGCGATCCAACGTTCGTCGGCGAAGAACACAATACCCAGGAGCGCGGTCAGCACGACGGAGATGCGTCCGAGCAACGCATACACGCCCGGCAGCAGCAGCGTCACCGCGACGGTCTGCGTGATTTGGTGCACGGCGTTGGGGATCGCAGCCAACTCGCAAGCGAACCACTCCCGCCAACGGTGTCGGCGCGACTCGCGGCGATGCAGCCAAAAAAGAAACGGGGTCATGACAGCAAAGCCTGCCGCGTAGCGGTAAAAATTCTGGGTCCACAGATCGAAGGATCGGGCCAGCCAGAATTGGAGATCGGCGGGCTCGACCAGATGGCAACCGCCGCCGTGAGGGCAAGCCGTCCGCGCCAAATCGAGCCCTCGCTCACGCAACCGCGCCGCCGGGGGAACGCCCCTCGTCAACGTCGAGCAGATCGAACATGGTCTGCACGTCACTGCGGTCGGCCATGCCAAGACCCTCGAGTCGCGACTTGAGGCGCTCGGAATACTCGTCGTTCCATCCGCGCTTGCGCATGTATTCGTTCCAAACGTGGATCTCATCATCGCTCGGACGCCGTCCCTGCGAGGAGCACCAGGTGAGAATGTCGGCATCGCTGGCTCCCGACTCGACCTGCGCGACGAGATCCTCAAAGGACACGTGGAGAAGATCACAGCAGCTCTTGTCGAAACCTTTGCCGAGATTCGCGTGGTAATCTTCCGGCAGATCGCCGTGGTGGCGCAGGCGGAGCTTATCCACCATGCGGGGAAAATAAATGAGGCCGCCCTCGCGGTCGTAGGGGCTGCGCGGCAGTTTGGTCATCATGACGGGAACCATGCCGCATCCGGCCAACAAAGTCCATCGCCATGCCGCCGGAGAATGTTCATGATGATACATCATGAAACTCGGCGCCGAACTCGTCCTAGAAATCACCGATATCGCCTACGGCGGCGCGGGCCTCGCGCGGCACGAGGGACGTGTGGTTTTTGTCGCCTTCACCCTTCCCGGCGAAACTGTCCGCGCCCGGATCACCGAGGCGCACAAAAGCTTCCTGCGCGCCGAGGCGCTGCAGATTCTGACCTCCTCGCCCGACCGCGTAAAGGCACCATGCCCGTGGTTCACCAAGTGCGGAGGCTGCGCCTACCAGCACATCGCGTATCCGCGGCAGTTGGATATCAAAACGCGACAGGTCTCCGAGGCGCTGCGCCGCATCGGAAAAATCCCGGAGCCCCCGGTCGAACCGGCACGCAGTTCGCCCCTCGAATACGGCTACCGCAACCGCATCACCGTGCACATCGAACCACCTGACATCGGGTTCCGCGGCACCGATCCGCGGCGGTTGGTCAACATCGACAAATGCCTGCTCGCCGCGGAAGCGGTGAACGAGGCCCTCGCGCGACTGCAGACCAAGCGCCACCTCCGTCCCGGCCCGGCCACCTTGCGCGCCGATCCTCACCATGGCGGCTTCCGGCAGGTCAACGATGGCGCAGCCGAAGTTCTCGCCGGCGTGGTGACGGAGATGGCCGGCACGGGCGGGACGCTGGTTGATGCCTATTGCGGCGGCGGCTTTTTCGCCAAGCGCATGCTGGGGAATTTCGCCCGCGTGATCGGCATCGACTGGGACGAAAGATCGACCGGAACCGCGCGCACCGACTCACTGCCGACGGAACTTTATCTCACCGGCGACACCGCGGAATTGCTACCCGGCGTTCTTGCCGAGCACGCTCCATCGGTGGTCTTGCTCGACCCTCCTGCACAGGGATTGTCTCAGACCGTGATCGACACCTTGCTTGCTGCTTCAGCTCCGCGACTGGTTTACGTGTCCTGCGATCCCGCCACCCTCGCCCGCGACCTGCAGAAACTTTCCGCGCGCTACGTTCTCAAACAGGCTGTGCCCGTCGACATGTTCCCGCAGACCGCGTCGATCGAGACGGCGGCGCTACTGGAATTGAACCGCTCAATGTAAAGTAGCGAAGAGGGCGCTGACTGTCTCGGCTGCACTACGGGCTGATCAAGCGAAGCTTCGGGTAGAGCTGATGAAAGTCGGCGGTGTTGCGCGTCAAAAGTCCCTCGAACCTCGAGGCGAAGGCGCCGATCAGCGGGTCAGCCGCCGGCCGCTTCGGAAGACGTATCGCAGCCGCACAACGACCGAGAATGTGACGAACCCACGCGCGCGCCGCTGTGTCGGCATCCGTCGCATTCCATGTCTCTTCGAAGTCCGCTACCACTCCTGAAAGGAATTGGCGCAGCGCACCCAAGCCTCCTCCCGAAGGCAGGCGCTCATTCCACAAAAGTGAGGAGAGACATGTCAACGGCACGAAGAACGAATACCCCGCGCGACGCAAGCCGATACAGTCACTTTTTGGGTTAGCTCGCTAGCCTGAGTTCCAATGTTCAGGGTGCAGGCGGCAGAGAACTGAGCCGATCTTCGACAGCTTGCCGTCTGATGATCCCGATTGCGTCGTTTGCCCTGGTCGTCGCCTACGACCGCATCATCGACACCAAGGCCTTCAAAATCGCCGGCCTCCTGCTCCTCGTGGTCACCTACCAGTATGCTTGGCGGATCCTGCCGACCAACGTGGTCGAGAAGGATATTTAGGAGAACCTGACCAGACCCCGTTGATCGCCCGACGCGTTGCGCTTGCCCTTCGTCTCGTTTCGCGGAAGATTGATCGCTGCATGAAACGTCTTTTGCTCCTCTTTCTTTTCGCGGCCGCCGCGCTTCCGGCTCGGGCTGATTACGAAAAAGAATACATTGTCGTGAGCGGCGGCCCTTCCCTCTACCAGTGGGAGAAATTCAAGCGACCCCCGCACGACCGCTGGTGGGCCAACTTCATCCGCAGCGCGAGCGTGCGCATCGATGAAATCCGCGCGGCACAGGGACCGGGCGCCCGCGTGACCTGGCTTGTTTACCGCCCTGCGTATGAGCGCCGATTGCGCCAGAGCGAGGGGCCGCTGCTCGATTGGATCAAGGCGCTGGCCGACAAGCGCCACGCCAAGCTGGTCTGGTTCAACACCCAGCAACAACTCATCGGCTACCTCAATGGAGGACAACCCCGCACACAGGTGAAGATCGCCGACCTAGAGTTTTTCCTGCACTCGAACAAGGCCTGCTTCCTCTTCGACTACAGCAATGAGATCGATAGTGGTTCAAAGACCTGGTTGCACGAGACAGAGCTCCAGCAAATCCAACGCGGCATTTTCGCGCCCAAGGCGTTCGTCAAAAGCTGGGGCTGTCACACCGGCGAGAGCATGTCCAAAAAATGGAAGCGCGCCACCGGCGTCCCCATGATCGGGGCCATCGGCAAAACCGACTATGCCCCGGGGCCTTCGCCGCGCCTCGCGGGCGGACGCTGGGCGCGTTAAGCAACCGACGACACCAAGCCGCGCTACGATCCTGCGGGCGTTGACGGCGGCGTCGGCGAGGGCGAAGCGTCCGGCGCGGGCGTGGTTGAAGGCACATCCTCCCGCGACCCGCCTGTATCAACGATCGGCATCGCATCAGGTGGCATCTCGGACGTGACCGCGGGGGCGGCATTCGGCACCGGGGTCGGGGTCGGCCACGGGGGCACGATATTTTCCCAGTGGTGCAAAGAATCGCTATTGGTCACGCCGATTTCGGCAAGAAGTTCTGCACAGCGTGTATGCCAACGATCCAGATCCGGCTGCGAGCGTTTTTCGTCCGCCGATCCCGGGAAAACCAGATACGTCACCGCAAGGCCGCTGACCGGCCGCGCCAGCGGATTGTCCGTGTGACCGATCTCGCGGCACAGACGCAGCGAGGCCTCGCCGACTTTGTAGGACGGACCTGCATCGCCGAGGATTGCCGGATACATTTTATCACGGTGGATGACGACGGCGTAGTCGCCCACCTTCGGCCCGCCATTGCCCATCATGAATCCGGGAAGAACAACGGAGGGATCGGCCTGCGAGACGAGAAAGCTCGCGCTTTTCAGGTCGGAGATATTGCGCTTGGCCGAGGAAATTTCTTCGCGCAACTTCGCTTTGCGCGCGTCGGTCGTTCCGGGCTTGGCCGCTTCCGACTCGGCCTTGGCGATGCGTTCCTCGTATTTGGCGATGAAGGGATTCGGCCGGTCCGTCGTCTTTGGCCAGCGGTAACTCGTCTGTGGCTGGAAGAATTGGTTCGACCCGTCGATCTCGATGTTGCGGTCGCCATCGGAGCCGTCCACGTTCACATCCATATCTCCCTGCACGAGCAGCGCCTTGCGCCCGCTCTCCGGATGCTTCAGCTCGAGGACCGTATCGCAGTCGTAGTAGTTGTGCCGCGAAAGGATCTGCTCGATCTGCTCGAGGCGATCTTTGAGGAAGCTCATTTTGCGCCGGTAGAGATCCTCGTAGTCGGGCGAAACTTTCGCCGTCTCGAGCAGCAGCGGCAACGAAGGCAGAACTTCATGAAGCTGGCTGTTCGCAACCTTCAGGTCTCCGAGCGTGCTCGCCGCATGCGGCGTGCGGATCTTGAGATTCAGCTCGAGCCGATAGGAGCCGTCCTTCTCGCGATCGCGCGCCGCGGTCGACCCTTCCTCGGTTTCCACCGTCCACTTGTATTGCAGCCCGTTGAAAATCATCCCGGTATCCATCGGCTTGCGCTTGATGAACGGCGTCGGCTCCGGCGTGGGCTTGGGCGTCGGTGTCGGTGAGACGGCGGGAGCAGGTGTCGGCGTGGGAGGTGGCGGCGGCAGCGAGGGTTTGCACCCAGCAAGAACAAGAGTGGCCAGCAGACATCGGTTGAGCACGCAGAACCTCACCCGCCGATAACTTCATGCCAAAAGAAAGATGTCCAGCCCAAGTAGAAAATTTAAGCGCAGCCGGGGGATGTTGTGCTACTTTGATGGTTGCTCTGGCTCTCACGGCGAAAAGTGACGAACCGCCATCTTCAGGCCAAGCGTGCCGGGAAAACCCTCTACAATCATGAGCAATGAAGAAACTCCGACACTGGTCGCCCAACCACGGCGCGACAAGGCGACCGTGACTGGGCACGGCAAGCGCGTTGTCGAATTGATCGACGGCGTCAAAATCCGCGAACTCTCCACGGTCGTGGATTATCGCGGGGAGCTGACGGAAATGTGGAATCCCGATTGGAACTTCGACCAAGGTGGCGTGCCTTACGTTTATCATGTCAGCTGCGGCCCAGGCAGCATCAGGGCATGGGTCGTCCACCTCAAACAAACCGACCGTCTCTATTATCCCTCGGGCCGGTTCCAGGTTGTCCTCTATGATGCGAGGGAGAACTCCCCCACCCGCGGCCGAGTCAACGAGCTGTATTTCGGTGCGGCCAAACGCGCGCTCTTGCTTATTCCTCCCGGGGTCTACCA
>Ga0114971_10002853_pt1 | contig 11829 bp, 9 predicted proteins | sample M_140625_MF_Meta_FD_87320 | JGI IMG/M metagenome (GOLD analysis project Ga0114971, IMG submission 87320) | Freshwater microbial communities from Lake Montjoie, Canada to study carbon cycling - M_140625_MF_MetaG | ecosystem: Environmental > Aquatic > Freshwater > Lake | place: Lake Montjoie... | reverse complement strand
ATTAGGCGACAGGCGTCCTGCACCGTCGCCTCCGGCGGCAGGCAGACAGGCTCTCGACGGACAATGATATCCCGCATCGGACGATGGTGCATGGCGCCCTCCCCGCGTTCACCGCGGCTGGTCGCGCCAGATTAGGGAGCAAGACGCGCCGGCGCCATGATCTGGCGGCCCCGCTCACTCCGGCGTGAAGCCGGCCTGGGCCAGCAGGGCCGCATTGCGCGCGACATCGGCGGCGATGAAGGCGGCGAAGGCCGCCGGCGCCTCGGCCACCGGCTCAAAGCCGAGTGCGCTCAGCCGCTCCACCGTCCGCGGTTCGGCCATGCCCGCGACCAGGGCGGCATTGAGGCGCGCGACGATTTCGGGCGGCAGGCCGCGCGGCCCCCAGACGCCGTACCAGGACCCGAAATCCAGCCCGGGCATCCCGCTTTCGGCCGCGGTGGGAATCTCCGGGGCGATCGGGCTGCGCTGCGGTCGGGTGATCGCCAGCGCCTTCACCTGCCCGCCGCGCGCCAGCGGCAGGGCGGCGAGGATCGGGTCGCACATCAACTGCACATGCCCCGCCGCGATATCCGCCAGCGCCGGCGCCGAGCCGCGATAGGGCGTGACGGGAATGGCCAGCCCAGCCAGGCGGTTGAACTCCAGCGTCGCCAGATGCCCAGCCGCGCCCAGCGAGGAGACGCCCCAGGTCCAGTCCTTGGGATCGCGCCGTGCCGCCGCCACCACCTCATCGATCCGGCTTTCGGGCCGGCGCGGCCCGGTCACCAGCAGCAGCGGCCCCTGGCCGGTGCGGGCCACCGGGGTGAAGTCCGCGATCGGGTCATAGGGCGCGGCCTTGAGAACCTGCTTGGCCATGACGTGGATCGAGGCGGTGAAGAGCAGCGTATGGCCATCCGGCGGCGCCTCCACGACCGCCAACCCGGCCACCGTCCCCGACCCGCCGGGCCGGTTTTCCGGGATCACCTGCACGCCGAAGGCGTCCTGCAGCTTCTGCGCGGCGAGGCGGGACATCGCATCGGTCGCGCCGCCGGGGGTATACGGGATGATCGCGCGGATCGGCCGGCTGGGCCAGGCAGGTTGCGCCAAAGCCGGGCCGGCGAGCAGGGAGGACGCCAGAAGACCACGCCGCCGGACCTTCATCACCCCAGAAACTCCCAAGAAACCCGTCGCCGTGCCGCACCCAGGGTGCGGCAGCAACGCCGGCATGCGATAAGCGCCCCCATGCTGTTACTCATCCCCGGCCCCGTCCAGACCCGCCCCGAAGTGCGCGCCGCCGCCGGCCAGGATTATGCGCCCTGGGACAATGATTTCCGCAAGGTCTATGCGCGCATCCGCGACCGCGTGCTGGCCATCGCCGGCACCAGCGCCGCGACGCATGCGACCCTGCCGCTCCAGGGCTGCGGCCATTTCATGATGGAAGCGGCGGTCCGCACCTTCGTCCCGCCAGGCGGCAAGCTGCTGGTGCCGGCCAATGGCAGCTATGCCCAGCGCGCCATTCGTCTGGCCCGCGAAGCCGGGCGGCAGGTGGTGGAGCTGACGGCCCCCGATACCCAGGGCATCACCGCCGGTGCCGTCGCCGCCGCGCTGGCCGCCGATCCCGCCATCGGCCATGTCGTGATGGTGCAGAACGAAACCGGCAGCGGCATCGTCAATGCTCCCGCCGTGATCGGCCCCGTGGTGCGGGCCGCCGGCCGGCGGCTGATCCTCGATGCCGTCTCCGCCTTCGGCGCCCTGCCCTGCCCGCTTGCTGACCATCCCGAAATCGACGCGCTGCTGTTCACCTCGGGCAAATGCCTGGAAGGCTTGCCGGGCATCGGCTTCGCCGTGGCGCGGATCGAGAGCGTGACCGCCGCCGCCGGCAATGCCGGGTCCTGGAGCTTCGACCTCTCGGATGTCTACGCCCATGCGCTGCGCGCGGGCTGGGGCAGCTTCCGCTTCACCCCGGCCGTGCAGGCGCTGGCGGCCTTCGACGTCGCGCTCGACCTGCATGCGGCGGAAGGCGGCCAACCGGGGCGGCTGGCCCGCTATACCGCGAATATGCAGGCGCTCTATGCCGGCGTGCGTGGGCTGGGGCTGACGCCCTATCTGGCACCCGCCCATCAGGGGCCGGTGATCGTCACCATCCACCAGCCGAGCGATCCGACCTTCGCCCTGCAGCCCTTTGTCGATGCGCTGAAGGCGCGCGGCGTGCTGATCAGCAATTTCTTCAACACCCAGGCACCGAGCTTTCGCATCGGCTGCATCGGGGCCGTCACCCCGGATGATATGCGGCGCGCCGTCGCGGCGATCGACGGCGCCCTCGGTGATCTTGGCGTCACGCGCCGCCAAGCGGCCTGATCGGCGCGTGGCGCCACGCGGCCCGAACGCAGGCGCGGCCGGCGACATGGCGATCCACGCCATGCCGAAATCCGCCAGCCACGCGGGGCGGCACCCCGGGCCTGCCTTGCCGCGATGCGGCCGCTTCCGGTAAGCCGAACCCAACCGGGGGGAATTTGCACATGGCCACCGATCTCGAGATTGCCCGCGCCGCCACGCTTCGGCCGATCGGCGACATCGCCGCGCGGGCTGGCATCCCGGGGTCCGCGCTGCTGCCCTATGGCAAGACCAAGGCCAAGATCGACCTCGGCTTTGTCGCGGACGCCATGGCCCGGCCCTCCGGCAAGCTGGTGCTGGTCACCGGCATCAACCCCACCCCGGCCGGTGAGGGCAAGACCACAACCACCGTCGGCCTTGGCGACGCCCTCAACCAGATCGGCGTCAAGGCCATGGTCGCGCTGCGCGAGCCCTCGCTCGGCCCCTGCTTCGGTGTGAAGGGCGGCGCGGCCGGCGGCGGCTATGCGCAGGTGGGCCCGATGGAGGATATCAACCTCCACTTCACCGGCGATTTCCACGCCATCACCAGCGCCAACAACCTGCTGGCGGCGATGCTGGATAACCATATCTACTGGGGCAATGAGCTCGGCATCGATGCCCGGCGCATCAGCTGGCGCCGGGCGCTGGACATGAACGACCGGGCGCTGCGCAGCATCGTCGGCTCGCTTGGCGGCGTCGCCAACGGCTTCCCGCGCGAGGACGGCTTCGACATCACCGTGGCCTCCGAGGTGATGGCGATCTTCTGCCTCGCGGATGGCTTGGCCGACCTGCAATCGCGCCTCGGCCGGATCATCGTGGCGCAGACCCGCGACGGCGGCCCGGTGACAGCGCGCGACCTGAAGGCCGATGGCGCCATGGCCGCGCTGCTGCGGGACGCGCTGGCGCCCAACCTGGTGCAGACGCTGGAAGGCACGCCGGCCTTCGTCCATGGCGGCCCCTTCGCCAATATCGCGCATGGCTGCAACAGCGTGATCGCGACCCGGCTCGCGCTCGGCCTCTCGGACGTGGTGGTGACGGAAGCCGGCTTCGGGGCCGATCTCGGCGCCGAGAAATTCCTCGACATCAAATGCCGCGCGGCGGGGCTGGAACCCGGCGCGGCCGTCGTCGTCGCCACGGTGCGGGCGCTGAAGATGCATGGCGGCGTGGCGAAATCGGCGCTGGGGGCGGAAGATGTCGCCGCCGTCAAGCGCGGCGTGGTCAACCTGGCCCGGCATGTCGAGAACATGGGCAAGTTCGGCCTGCCGGTGATCGTCGGGCTGAACCGCTTCACCGGCGACACCCCGGCCGAGATCGCCGCGGTCGAGGACGCCATGGCCGCGCTCGGCACCGAGGCAATCCTCTGCACGCATTGGGCCGATGGCGGCGCCGGCGCGGTTGATCTGGCGCGCGCGGTGATGGCCCGGCTGGAGGCAGGCAGCGCCCACTTCGCCCCGCTTTATCCCAGCGCGACGCCGCTGGCCGGCAAGATCGCCACCATCGCGCGTGAGATCTACCGCGCCGGCGATGTCGCGATCGCCCCCGCCGCCCAGCAGAAGCTGGCTCGCTTCGAACAGCTGGGCTTTGCCGATGTCCCGGTCTGCATCGCCAAGACCCAATACAGCTTCTCCTCCGACCCCACCCTGCTCGGCGCGCCGTCCGGCCATACCCTGCCGGTGCGCGACGTGCGGCTGGCCGCTGGCGCCGGCTTCGTGGTGGCGATCTGCGGCGACGTCATGACCATGCCGGGCCTGCCGCGCCGCCCGGCGGCGGAGAGCATCGGCCTGAACGCGGCCGGGCAGATCGAGGGCCTGTTCTGAGGTGAGCGACCTCGCGGCGCTGCTGCGCGAAGGCGCGGCGAAGCATGCGGCCGGCGATCTCGCCGGGGCCGCGGCCTGCTACCGCGCCGTGTTGCGCGCCGCGCCGAAAGAGCCGAACGCGCATAATCTGCTCGGCGTGCTCGCCCGCCAGCAGGGCGATAGCCAGGCCGCGCTGCGGCACACGGAACAGGCCTTGGCCCTGGCCCCCGACCAGCCGGCTTTCCTCGCCAATCGCGGCGCCGCCTTGGCCGAAGCGGGGCGGCTGATCGAGGGCATCAGCCTGTTGCGCGCCGCGCTCGACCGCCGCCCGGAGGATGCCGTGGCACTGCGGAATCTCGGCCAGGCCTTCGCCGCGCTGGGCGATGCGGCGGCAGCCATCGCACCCCTGGAACGTGCCGCCGCGCTGGCGCCGCAGGCGCCTGAACCGCTGCTCGCCCTCGCCCATGCCAGGCGCGAACTCGGCGATGCCGAAGGCGCCCGGCAGGCCGCGGCCGCGCTGGCGCAGGGTGAGGGTCCGCTCGCCGAACAGGCGCGCTTCCTGCTGGCCGGCCTCGGCGCCGCGCCGATGCCGGATCGCGCGCCGGCTGGCTATGTGCGCGACCTGTTCGACCAATTCGCCCCGCGCTTCGACCGCAGCCTGGCCGCGCTGGACTACCAAACACCGGCCCTGATCGCCGAAGCGCTCATCGCCAGTGGCGCCGCGCCGGCGCGGCGGCTCAAGGTGCTCGATCTTGGCTGCGGCACCGGCCTGTCCGGCGTGGCCTTGCAGCCCTTCGCGCGCCGCCTGGAAGGGCTGGACCTGTCGCCCCGCATGCTGGCGGAAGCCCGCAAGCGCGGCCTGTACGACGCGCTGCATGAAGCGGATCTGCTGGATTGGCTGCCGGGCAAGGCCGCCAGCTTCGACCTGATCGTGGCGGCCGATGTGCTGAACTACCTGGGCGATCTCGCCCCCGCCTTGGCGGCGATGCGTGCCGCCCTGGCCCCGGGCGGGTGCATCGCCTTCTCGGTCGAAGCGGGGGACGGCGCGCCCGTCACGCTCGGCGAAGGGCTGCGCTATCGCCACAACCCGGCGGCGATCCGTGCGCTGCTGGGCGCGGGGCTGCTGGCCGAGCGGCGGGCGACGCTGCGCCAGGAACACGGCGCCCCGGTGGCCGGTGCGATCTTCGTCGCGGGCCTATAGAATCCGCGCGCCCGCGACCAGCTTGCGGAATTTCTCGTTATCCGTGGCGCCGGCGGCGACCGCGGCCACCGCCTTGGCCTCCGCCGCCCGCACCGCATCGAGCGCGGTCAGCACCGCCTCGGCGCGTTCTTGCGGGATGACGACGACGCCATCGGCATCGCCCACCACAATATCGCCGGGGCGGACGGAGACGCCGCCGCAGACCACGGGGATGCCGACCACGCCGGGGCCGTTCGCCGCCGGGGAGGTCGGCACGATGCCGGCGCAGAACAGCGGCAGCCCGGCTTCGACGATGCCCACCTTGTCGCGCGCCAGACCTTCCGTGACGAAGGCGGCGATGCCGCGATTTTTCATCATGCCGGCGACCAGATCGCCGATCGCCGCCGCCGCGGTGTGGGAATCATTGGCCAGCACGATCACATCGCCAGGCGCCGCCTCCATCATCGCGCCGATCATGCCGACGATATCCGCCGGATAGGCGAAGGCGGTCATGGCCGGGCCGACAAAGGCGGCATTGTCGGGATCGACCGGCTTGATGCGCCAATCCATGGCGCCCCTGCCATCCATCGCATCGACCAGATGCGAGGTCTGGGCACCGCGGAAGCGTTCGATCAGCGCCTTGTCGGGGCGGCCATGGCCGCGATGGATCGTCAGCATGGGCGGATTGTCGAGCATGGGGGTTCCTCCTCGGCACGGAGTATAGCGCGGGCGGGCGGCGGCGCGGTTTCCGCTGGCATTGTGGCGCCCTTCGTGATAGGATTTTTTTCTATGTTCTTTGACAGTCGAATCTCCGCCCCCCGCCGCCCCATCCATCCAGGCAATTTTTTGTTTTTATTAGTTAACATAACTAGATCGAGTCTGATGGGCTTGAGGCAAAATCAGGAAAATTGAGAGGGTTTATTTTTCGAAGTCGTTGAATTGATTGGTAAATTTCTCCTTCGCGGCAATACGTGGCTACATCTCAATCCCCTCAAATCCTCAATTTTGGAATCTCGTTGTCGTTTAGGAAAAAATAACCGGCGTCAGCCCCGCGCCGCCAGGACGACGCCTGAGAGCGTCAGGGCGAGGGCCGCCATCTGCCGCGCCCCCACCGGCTCTCCCAGCAATAGGGCCGAGGCGAGGACGCCGATCACCGGCACCAGCAGGCTGCCGATCGCCGCGGTGCCCGCCGGCAGCAGCCGCAGCGCCCGGAACCAGGCGAGGTAGGCCAGCACCTGGGCAAACAGTGCCACGTAGATCAGGCAGCCCCAGCCCAGCCAGGTGATGCGGTCGAACGCGATCCGCTCAAACAGCAAAGAAATCGGCACCACCGGCGACAGGCCCAGCACGAGCTGCCAGGCGATCTGCGGCACCTGCGGCATCTGCAAGGGCCAGCGCTTGGTCGCCACCGTCCCCGCCGCGAACATCAGCGCGGTGGTCAGGATCGCCAGCACCCCCGGCCATTTCTGCGCCAGGCCGCCATCCAGCTGCCCGCCCAGCAGCAGCCCGACGCCGGCAATGCCCAGCAGCAGCGCGCCCAGCCGCGGCAAGGTGGGCTTTTCCCCCAGCACCGGCCAGGCGAACAGGATCGCCCAGACCGGCATGGTATAGGCGATGATCGCGGCCTCGGAGGCGTTCAGCCAGAACAGCGATAGCGGCGCGACGATGCTCCAGGAACTGATGTTGAGCAGGCCGAACAGCGCCAGGCGCCGCCACTGCCCCGGGCGCGGCCACAGCGCATCGCCCTGCCACCAGGCGATCAGGAACAACAGGCTGATCGCCATGGCCCCGGCCAGGATGCGGAAGCCGTAGGGCGGCCAATCCTGCATCAGGGCTTTCATCACGGGCCAATTGCAGCCCCAGCACAAAGCGGTGACCGTAAGAAAGGCAAAGCCCCGGGCGGGCAGGCGCATCACGCCAAAAGTTCGGCAATCCGCGCCAGCGCCGCCGGCGGCAACGGCCCTTTGGCCACCGCCGCCAGCGCCGCTTCCAGCTGGCCGAGCGAGGCGGTGCCGATCAGCGCGCAGCTCATCCCCGGCGCGAAGACCGCGTAGCGCGTGGCGAGCTCCGCTAGGTTCGCCGCGACCCCGGCTTCGACCAGCGGCAGCAGCCGCCGCGCATGGGCAAGGTCGGTGGCGTAATCGGCCGCCGAGGCGATCGGCGCCACCTGCGGCATGGCGATCGGGTGGCGCGCTGCCTCCCCGGACAGCGCCCCGGCGGCCAGGATGCGGATGCCGAGCAGCCCGAGGCCGGAATGCACGCCCAACTGTTCGAAATCCTGGCCGGGCAGCCCGGTCGGGCGCGGCGCCAGCCAGGACGGGTTCAGCAAGTTGAAGGGAATCTGCGCCGCATCGAAGGCGCCGCCCGCCAGCACCTGCCGCAGCGCGGCGGTCTCGCCCAGCGCGGTCAGGCCGATCCAGCGGCACTTGCCGGCGGCCCGCGCCCGCTCCAGCGCCGGCAGCGCCGCCTCCAGCACCTGGGCGACGGTATAGCCCTCGGCGCCACCGATGGCGTCGTGCAGTTGCAGCAGGTCGATGCTGTCGCGCCCGAGGCGGCTGAGGCTCGCATCCAGCGAAGCGGCGATGGCGCCGGCAATATCGCCGCGCGCCGCCGGCGGCAGGCGCACCTTGGTGCCGAGGATCGGCGACCAGCCGAGCGCCTTCAGCGCGGCGCCGAGATGGCGTTCGGAGGCGCCATCGCCATAGGCGGGCGCGGTGTCCACATAGGTGATGCCGGCATCGCGGGCGGTGCCGAGCGCCTGTTCCTGTTCGGCCGCGCTGCCGCGGACAAACAGCCCGCCAACCGCGCCGGCGCCGTAGCCGAGGACCGAAAACCGCTGGCCTGTCCGGCCGAATTCACGCTGCTCCATGGACCGCGGCCCTCCTGGCAGCGTATTCAGCCGATCCGCTGATGCCCCGCAAGCCATGATCCGCCTGACCGAGTTGCGCCTGCCGTTGGACCATGACGCGGCCGCCCTGCGCGGCGCCGTGCTGCGACGGCTTGGCGTGCCGGATGCGGCGCTGCGACACGTCTCGGTGTTCCGCCGCGGCTATGATGCCCGCAATCCGCGGGCGATCATGCTGGTCTATACGCTTGACGTCGAAGCCGAGGACGAGGCCGGGCTGCTGGCGCACAACCCGCAACTGCGGAAAAGTCCGGATAGGCGCTACCGCGCCCCCGCCCAGGCGCCGGCGAACGCGCCGCGCCCGATCGTGATCGGGATCGGCCCCTGCGGGCTGCTGGCGGCGCTCTCTCTCGCGCAGATGGGCTTTCGCCCGCTGATCCTGGAACGCGGCACGGTGGTGCGGGACCGCACCAAGGATACCTGGGCGCTGTGGCGGCGCGGCGTGCTGGCGGCCGAGAGCAATGTGCAATTCGGCGAGGGCGGCGCCGGCACGTTTTCCGACGGCAAGCTCTATTCCGGCATCAAGGACCCCCGGCATTACGGCCGCAAGGTGCTGGAGGAGTTCGTCAAGGCCGGCGCGCCGGAGGAGATCCTCTATGTCTCAAAGCCGCATATCGGCACCTTCCGCCTGGTCACCATGGTGGAAAGCATGCGCGCGGAGATCGAGCGGCTGGGCGGCGAGTACCGCTTCGGGACCAAGGTGGTGGATCTGCTGCTGGATGCCGAGCGCCGCGTGCAGGGCGTGGTGACAGCGGCCGGTGAGGACATCCCGGCGCGGCAGGTCGTGCTGGCGATCGGCCATTCCGCACGCGACAGCTTCGCGATGCTGCACGCCCGCGGGGTCTTCCTGGAAGCCAAGCCGTTTTCCATTGGCGTGCGGATCGAGCATCCGCAACGGCTGATCGATGCCGTGCGCTTCGGGCCGAATGCCGGCAACCCGCTGCTCGGCGCTGCGGACTACAAGCTGGTGCACCACGCCACGAACGGGCGCAGCGTCTACAGCTTTTGCATGTGCCCGGGCGGCCAGGTGGTGGCGGCGGCCAGCGAGCCCGGGGGTGTCGTCACCAACGGCATGAGCCAGTACAGCCGCGCCGAGCGCAACGCCAATGCCGGGCTGGTGGTGGCGGTGACGCCGGCCGATTACCCCGGCGACGTGCTGGCCGGCGTCGAATTCCAGCGCCGGCTGGAAAGCGCGGCCTTCGAAGCCGGCGGCGGCGGCTACCGGGCGCCGGGGCAGCGGGTGGAAGATTTTCTCGCCGGCCGCGCCTCGACCAGCCTTGGCAGCGTTATCCCCAGCTACCAGCCCGGCGTGACGCCAACCGACTTGGCGCGCGTGCTGCCGGACTGGGCGGTGGTGGCGATGCGTGAGGCGCTGCGCGCCTTCGACCGCGACATCCCCGGCTTCGCCATGGCCGATGCGGTGATGACCGGCGTCGAGACGCGCACCAGCAGCCCCTTGCGCATCCGCCGCGGCTTTGACTTCGAAAGCCTCAACACGCCGGGGCTCTATCCGGCCGGCGAAGGCGCCGGCTATGCCGGCGGCATCCTGAGCGCGGGCGTCGATGGCCTGCGCGTGGCCGCGGCGCTGGCGCTGACCGCGACGGGCCAGGAAGTGCCGCGGGAGATGAGCCGGGGGGCGGAGGCGGAGATCACCTACGGCTGAGCGGCAAGCACCATCGCCGCCGCCGCCATGTGCAGCCCGCAGCCGAACAGCCCCGGCCGCAACGCCGCGACCGGCATCAGTTCGACGACCATCGCCTCGCTCGCCTCACGTTCCGGCGCGCCGGCCAGCACGGCGCCTTCGGCCAGCACTACATGCAGCCGGTTGGTGTTGCGCGCGGGGTCGGTGAACATCGCGCCCAGGTGCCGCGCGGCTGGCGCCGTGTAGCCGGTTTCCTCGCGCAGCTCGCGCAGCGCGGCGGCCACGGGCTCCCCGGCATCGACCACGCCGCCCGGCGGCTCCAGCACCCATTGCTTCACGCCCTGCCGCCATTGCCGGACCAGCACCACCTGCTGGTCGGGGGTGATCGCGAAGATCACCACCCAGTCCTTCAGGTGCATCACCCAATAGGGGTCGAGCACATGCCCCGTCTCGGTCACCACACGTTCGGCGCGCAGGTCCACGAACCGGTCCTGCACCACCACGCGTTCCGCCAGCACCCGCCAGGGCGGGGCTTGGCTCACTCCGCCGCCTGCAGGTGGTTCTCCTGCGCATAGGCCTCAAGCGGCGCGCAGGTGCAGACCAGGTGGCGGTCGCCATGCACATTGTCCACGCGCTTGACCGGCGGCCAGTATTTGTGGGCGCGGACATAGGGCAGCGGGAAGGCCGCTGCCTCCCGCGAATAGGGGTGGTGCCACGCGCTCGCCATGACTTCGGCCGCGGTGTGCGGGGCGTTCTTCAGGGGGTTGTCGGCCTTGTCGGCGACGCCCTGTTCCACCGCGCGGATTTCCGCCCGGATCGCCACCATCGCTGCGACGAACCGATCGAGTTCCTGCTTCGGCTCGCTTTCGGTGGGCTCCACCATCAGCGTGCCGGCCACCGGCCAGGACATGGTCGGCGCGTGGTAGCCGTAATCCTGCAGGCGCTTAGCGATATCTTCCACCAGCACGCCGCCGCCCTGCTGGAAGCCCCGGCAGTCCAGGATGCATTCATGCGCGACCATGCCGTTCTGGCCGCGATAGAGCACCGGGTAATGCGCCTCCAGCCGCTTGGCCAGGTAGTTGGCGCTGAGGATCGCCACCTGGGTCGCCCGCCGCAGCCCGGCCGCACCCATCATGCGGATATAGGCGTAGGAGATCGGGAGGATCGCCGCGCTGCCGAAGGGCGCCGCGGCAACCGGGCCATAGCCGGTCGCCGGGCCCGCTTCGGCCAGCAGCGGGTGGTTCGGCAAATGCGGCGCCAGATGCGCGGCGACGCCAATGGGCCCGATGCCGGGGCCGCCGCCGCCATGCGGGATGCAGAAGGTCTTGTGCAGGTTCAGGTGGCAGACATCGGCGCCGATCGCCGCCGGGCTGGTCAGCCCGACCTGCGCGTTCATGTTGGCGCCATCCATATAGACCTGCCCGCCGCCGGCATGCACCAGATCGCAGATATCCCGGATGCCGGCCTCGTAAACGCCGTGGGTCGAGGGGTAGGTGACCATCAGCGCGGCGAGTTTCGCCGCGTGCTGGGCCGCCTTTGCCTTGAGGTCGGCGAGGTCGATATTGCCGTCGCGGTCGCAGCCGACCACCACCACCTGCATCCCCGCCATCACCGCCGAGGCAGGGTTGGTGCCATGCGCGCTGGCCGGGATGAGGCAGATGGTCCGGTGCGCATCACCGCGCGCCTGGTGATAGGCGCGGATCGCTAGCAGCCCTGCGTATTCGCCCTGACTGCCGGCATTGGGCTGTAGCGAGACGGCGGCAAAGCCCGTGACGTCACACAGCCATCCCTCCAGCCGGCGGATCATCGTCAGATAGCCCGCCGCCTGATCAATCGGGGCGAAGGGATGGATATCGGCGAAGCCGGGGAAGGTGATGGGGATCATCTCCGCCGTCGCGTTCAGCTTCATGGTGCAGGACCCCAGCGGGATCATGCTGCGATTGAGCGCCACGTCCTT
>Ga0114971_10002845_pt1 | contig 11842 bp, 9 predicted proteins | sample M_140625_MF_Meta_FD_87320 | JGI IMG/M metagenome (GOLD analysis project Ga0114971, IMG submission 87320) | Freshwater microbial communities from Lake Montjoie, Canada to study carbon cycling - M_140625_MF_MetaG | ecosystem: Environmental > Aquatic > Freshwater > Lake | place: Lake Montjoie... | reverse complement strand
TTTGTCTAAATAGTTTCGCGTTTCGATTGCAATTCGGTGGCGCAACTCTAAGTTTTTTCGAACCATTGCACGACGTAAATCTAAATAACGATATTTCATTCGCAACTCGTCTCCTCCGTCGGTGTCATCTTCTATAGTAAATGGTGGGGTAAGCGATGAATTTAAAATTGTTATAACACTTACTTTTATTTCTATGTCGCCGCTTGGTGTATTTTTATTTTTGTTTTCTCGTTCAATAACAGTACCCGTAATTTGTAAAACAAATTCTCGCCCTAAAGTTCGGGCCTGCTTGCATAACTTAGAATCCCAGTCAAGATTAAATACTAATTGGGTAAGCCCGTAACGATCGCGCAAATCAATAAATGTCATGCCTCCTAAATCTCTGCTTTTCTGAACCCATCCACACAGCGTAACTTCTTTGTTTACATCTTCAATCCTTAATTCACCGCAAGTATTTGTTCTTAACATAAAAAATATTTTGTATAAAATTAAGTTTTTTTTAATTAAAACGAATTAAAAATTTTTTTTCTACCCATTGATTTTTATACGACTAATTATACCCGAATAGAGTCTACAAGAATTAAGAGGCATGCATTCAACAGAGTTTTATGTTTCGTTTATTTATATTCATGCTTTTTCCAATAAAGATGGTATTGATTCTCTGACTCATTTATTAATATATCGTATGCATAGATGCCTGATTTCTTTTTCTTTGATTTCGTTCCACATTCTTTTAAATTGACAGGTCTTTTTTTTCCTTTGATTATTCCAAATGGTCTGAGCAAAGGAACATCTCCATGCATAGTAATTTCACTAATACCAGAAATAAAAACAGTAGAATCCTTACTTATCTTTCCCAAATAAAAATGGTCAAACGATACTGAATCAAGATTGTAACCGGTTTTATTGAAAACTGTGATTTTAATATTCTGAGCAATTGAAAACGTTGGAATTAGCAATAAAATAGCTAATGGGAATATGAATTTAAATGCTTTCATGAATTTTTTTAATATTATTCTCATAATATTTGCGGCTAAAGAATTTGGTTATTTCGAAGAACAAAAGTTCATTTAACCACTGAACTGCCAATTTGCCAAACCCGAGTTAGCATTTGTGCTAGAATTATTAAAATCCTTTATTGTTTTTTTTTAAATAATTTTGCGTGATTAGACGAACAAAATGTTTTTTTGTCACCCGTACCCCAATCTTTATCTCCTAATTCGAAAGGGTTGGCAGTCCAATTTATTCCACAAAATACCAATTTACCCTCTTTTATATTTTTTCCACAATGAAGACATTGTAAATCAGCATCCATAATTGCGCTATCTACGCTAATTTTTTCCGCAAATCCTTTGCCGTAGTCCATATACATTGTGGAATAGGACCATTTTTTAACATTCGCCATACATTTTGATTTTAAAATTATACGCTTACTCTGATCAAGGATTTTCAGCTTACTCCTGTTTTAGTTACTAAATTTTCTAATTTTTTCGTGTCCATTTATTCTTATTTTTCTTCCTACTCATTAGGCTTTTCAAGATACGCCCCGTTTTTTTTAGTTGTTTCTGGTCTCAACTTTTATTTGTGAATGTAATAATTTATAATTGACATATGATTTTTTTAACTGCTCTTTTTTTTACGTTTTTAAAAGTAATAAACTTTCGCGAAACGACAACTTTTAGACAAAAAACTTATCTAATTGAAAGATTTTTTTTAGGTGCTGTTACAAGCTGAGCTAAATAGTATTAACTAAGATTTAAGTATATTTTTACTGCCCAAAATAAATTATTTAAAATTCCAATTCTCCCACTGTCCTTCAATTTGAGGATTATACAATACATCAGGGTTTTGATCTTTACTATTTATTATAACAGAATTTAATTGTACTTCTTTTTTAATAAAATCAGCAAGGTCTTTATAATTGATATTACCTTTTGTTTCTTGAATTTTTTTCAAAAGAAAATAAGTAAACATGCCATGTGCTTTATCTTTATATGGCAAAGATGTTTGATCTCCTGAACTAGCCGAAAAAACAACTAAATTTCCCTCAATTAATCCTTCCTTGGGCTTTATTTTAACCCCTCTAGCTGCAAGTAACCCTGCATTTCTGCCTCCTCCGCTAAAACAAGCATCTAAAAATACGGTTACCCTTTTAACAGGGTTTTTTGTTAGTTGCTGATATAATTTTGTTAGCATTATTCCTTCTTTCACATTCGCTCCTGTAATATCTACAGGTATAATATAGCCTTCTTTTGTTTCTTCATCAGGAAAACCATGGCCAGCATAGAAAAATATAATTTCAGCTTCTCCATTACTATATTCAGCTATCTTGCACATTTTTTTAATTTCAGATTTCATCTTTGAGCCTATTGCATCAACGTGTAAGCTTATATTTTCTTTTGGCACTCCCAATGTCTTTTCTGCATACTTTGCAAAAGTTGTTGCATCGTTTCCTGCATAATCTACATTACTTTCAGAATTAAGCCCGGTTTGATATTTAGAGTAGTTCTCATTACCAATTATAAGAGCGTATCGTTTGGGTTTTTTCAAAATGTCTTCCGGTATGTTTTTATCAATTTCAGATGTTAATGATACCTCAGAAATTAATTTGTCCTTACTATATTCTCCTTCAACTTTAATATTTTGTGCTGCAAGAGATACTTTTTTCAAATCAAGTCCTATTGGGAATTTACCTCCATACGAATTAAATTTTTCAGAAAGGACAACATCTATAGGTAATGAATTTGCACCATTATATTCGTTGTTTACAGTAAATGCAAATGTTATCGTTTTACTCTCACCTGGATTTATGACGCCTATTTTTTGATTTAATTTTTTAGGAGTTGTTGTAATTATATTAGCATCATTAATTGCAAAAAGTACTTGTGTTACTTCCGATACTCCCTGACCTTTATTTTGAATTAAGGCAGAAACTTCTATTATTTCATTATTCTCAATAATATTATTAGAATTTCCCATTAATTCTTTAATACCAGATTCAATATATACTAAATTGGGCTTTTTAAACTCCTGTGTATTTACTGTCAATTTTATTGGGGTTGGGTTAAACCCTTTCCATTCAGTAACATTTATATTGAATTCAATTGAGCCATTTTTAAGATTTCTGTCAGACTCAATATTCATTTTTACTGTTTGACTTTGTCCCGATGCAACGCCAGTAATTTTTTGTGCTTTATCATATTTAACTCCTGCTTCAGTACTTCCTGTCATATTAATTCTAACATCTTTAGCACTGCCATTTCCTGAATTTTCAATTACTACTTCAATGAAAGAATTTTCATTTCCATCTATCAGGTTATTACCTGATGGCTCAACTAACTTTGCTTTTATTGTAAGTTTTGGAACACCACTCTCTGCCGAATTTGCAGTTTCCTCGTCTATGTAAAGTGCTTTTCTCTGTTCGCCAAAGGCATAAATACTTCCAGTAAGAGGATGGGCTATTTTTATATTATAAACAGTAAGTTCGGTGCCTGTTACATTAAGTTGTTTTGATGCTGTGGCTTTTGCACTTGTATAGTTTTCTTTAAAACTGCGTGCCTCTGATTTTGGGATTTTTACCAACATAGTAACACCATTTATGGTAACAGGAAACTCCTCTCGTTCAGGAATATATTGGCCAAGTATTTCTATATTAAATTGCACTTGGCTGTAAGATTCTTTTATTGTTTTAATTAACACTTTACTTTTTTCGGCATTAATATTTTCGTATTTAGAAAATATGGAGTTTTTTTCTTTAGCATATCTATTATTAAACTCTTCTTGTGTTTCAAATTCATCTTTCGTATTAATTTTAGCAAATTCAGCATCAATTTTTGGTTTGTAAGTGCCATAAACTTTAATTCGATCCAAATCAAATGTATGTTTTTCAAGCCCCTGATAGGTAGCCACCACCTTTGTGTTTGAAATAGATTGGATTATATAAAATTTACCAAAATCATAAAATAACGTGCCAGTTGATAAATCGTAAATTTTACTTCCAATAAAACCAAATCGTAAATCGTCACTTAAATCAGAAATTGTAGTATTTAATATTGCAGTGCCCGACAAAGCATTGTATACTTTTTTGTAAGTAATAATTAATTTCTCATCCTTACTAAAAAAAGAAAATTTCCCTTCTATTTTAAAAGAGACTGTTTCCTTATCTATATCAAAAACATCGTAAGACTCACTTCGATTATAATAATCGTTTGTTGATTCACTGCTTTCACACAAAGCGAATTTATCGTTAAAAAAAAATGGATATTCTATTTGTTTTGCTAATGTTATGTTTTGTTTTAAAGATCCTGTTTTTAGGTCATAAACTTTTCTATAGCTATTATAATGATCTAAAATAATGAATTTATCTGTTTGGCTAAAGGCAGTGTAATACATGTCTTTCACAATCTCACCGCCAGGGTTAATTAAGGCAATTTCTTTTTTAGTTGCTATTTCTATTAATTTTTCGTCAGAATTTCGATATGAGATAAAATATTTTCCAAGATTGGATATTGTTTTTGGCTGTTGGAATGGTTCGCAAGTATAAATAAGTTCGCCATTAGGGTTGTATACTTCGTATGCTCTTTGTCCCCATTTTGAAGTAAATTTCGATACTTGAACAGCCCTATGGTTAAAAGCACCTCTTCTTTCGCCACTTCCTTTTTCAATATTCATTGGTTCAACCTGAGCATTAATTTTTAACGGGATAATAAATCCATTAAAAATAAAAATTAAGAGAATTATTTTTTTCATGGGTGCATTTTTTTTGATTTAAATTATTTTTTTTATGCTTTGCTAGTAACGGATCGCAAGCAGGCCCCTGCTTTTGCCACAAATTACTCCCGCGAATATATCAATTAGCATAACAACTTGCAAAAATGCCGCTTGCACGCTGTTAAAAGAGCTTAACTAATTTCAAGAATTTCTGGTTTAGTTATGCAGGATGCGCCTTGTCTGTGATGACCGAAGCCAACTTTTTCCCAAAAACGATTGTCCCCTCCATCATAATAAGTTTCAAGGATAGAGTCGTCAGAATCAAATCTCCCCCCCTTTTGTAGCCAAGTATACTCCAAATAAGTTATAGCTTCTCCTTTTTTTAATTTAGATTTTTCTTTACTGTAATGATATGCTTTAAACTCAACTAAAGAACCCTTTTTTATTATTCTTTTGCTATTAAATTCGGAAATAATATCGCTTTTTATTTTTACTGCAAATTTTATTGTTTGAATAGTTATACCTAAATATAATAAAATACTTCTTGCCGCTATATTTTCGTAGCCATCACGATTGTTTTTAGAGTTTAAATAAAATAGCTGAAGATATTTTAAATGGTTTAAGTTTTTTACTTTAACCAAAACTTGATCTTCAATTATTTTACCTTCTTTTGCTATTTTAATTAAAGGTTCAATATCATTTTCTGAAAATGAATTTTGTTTAATTAAAAATAGTTCCTCAATATTTTTACCTTTATTATGACAAAATCCATTAATATCAACTAAGTATTCCTCACCGCTCTGAATGATAAAGAACCAATTAGGTACTTTTGCGGTTTTAATTTGACTATAACATCCTTTTTTCTTAAAATTATCCAAGACAATATTTCCAGACTGATCAATCAGGTAATCGGAGTAATCTCCAAAGGTTTTTTGCAGCCCAAAATAAAAATCTAAATCTCTAATTACCTCATAATCTTCATTGACTTTAAATTCTTTCGAATCTCCTGTTAACCAATCTATGAAAAGTAATTCTGAATGATTATAATTTTTAATAAATAGAGAGGTGAGTGTATTGTAATTATCAGCATAACCCTTTGGTTTTCCCTGTGAATAAATTGTTTGGTTGTTTTTTAGACTTACTATTTGTGAGTAATCCTCATCAAGCCAAAAATATCTTTCTCCAATTTCATCATAAGACCCAAAGTCTTTAACTATATGATTTCCTAAAGTATCAATGCAAAATAGCTTGGTATATTTTTCAAATTCACTAATCTGCTTACCATCCTTAAAATACTTTACGAATGTTTTATCTCTAACTTCATAAAAATAAGTGTAATACTCTACTTCAAAATAACCCTTAAAAACTCTTGTAACACTTTCGCCTTGTTTTAAAGTAAAATCAAGTTTAAATTCCTCAAGTGATTCTGTTTTTTCAATAAATCGAAAATATCTATAATTAGTATTTTTCTCAAATACTATCTTAAAATTATTATCTCTCAAATTCGAACAATAACTGTATGAATCAATTAAAACTTTACCATTTAAATACAAGAGCTGTTTTTTATCTCCTGCTGTTTCAAAAAAACCATAACCAATATCAGATACCTTGTTAAAATTTGATTTATAGAACGTTTTGTTTTCTAAATCAATAAATGATTGTTTTTCATTTTGTACCTTTACAGGTATCAATGCACGATAGCTGTGCTCAAAATAAAATCTTTCTTTTGATTTTAATAGATTAAAAATCTCTTTTCTAGATTTTTCTATATAGTAATTATTTTTATCATTTTGTTCAATTCGTTTAAAGCCATTTAAAACTTCTTCGCCAAGTTTATTTATCATTATATCACTACTATAACTAAGGTAAACAAACGCAACTCCATTATCAAAAAAAGGTCCTGCATATTCATATTTGGGCTTTATTACCCAATTCATTTTAACATCTACGTAGCCCCATAACTTTTCACCTTCCTTACTTTGATAGGGTATTAATACAGATTTTAAAATATCTTCTTTCCTTTTTCTTTCAATTTCAGCAAGTAATTCAGCGTCTTTTCTTTTTTTATCTTCAAGTTGCTTTAATTCTTCATCTTTTCTTTTCTGGGCCTCTTGAATTATATGATTCTTTAGTCTCTCCTCCTCCTCTTGAGCCGCTATTTTTGCTAGTTTCAAATTTAGTTCATTTTCTTTTTTAGCTAATTCTTCTTCCTTTATTTTTAGCAGATCTTCTTTACTTTGAGTTTTGTTTACTTTAATTTCTTCGGTAATATTTTTTGCTTTTTCTTGCTTTTGATTCTTTCGAATTACATTAGGGATTTCAATTATTGCTATATCCACTCGCATAGAAATATGTTTGTGCCATTCTTTAGGAAGTAATCTAACATATCTCCCGCTAATATTTTGATCAAAAAAATATTGATTTACTGCATCCCTTTCATTACATCCAGTTATATTTTCAATTTTGGTCCAATTTTCTAAATCTGAACTTATGTGTAAATCATATTTGGTAACCCATTGATCAGAATTATATCTACCTTGCACGGCAACAGCAACGACCGTTTCAACCTTACCAATATCAACTTGTAACCATTGCTTTTCATCATTTTTTTTTGCTGACCAGTTGGCTTTACCAATTGTTAAATTTAATCTCCCGAACTTTGCTGCATGATCCAAATTAAAATCAGAGGATGAACTAAATGAAGAGTCTTTGATTTTATCGCCCAACCAATTTAAATCGCTAGAAATTGTCGCTACATCTATACGCATGGATATATGTCCATTCCACTCTAATGGAACAAAACGAACGAATTGCCCTTTAACAGGCTGTGGTAATTGATAAATTGAAACTGTTTCTTGATCATTTGATCCTTCAATTTTTTCAAATTTTGTCCAATTCTTTAAATCAGTACTAATCAGTAAATTGTACTTTGTTACCCATTGTGCATAATTAAATCTTCCTTGAACAGCTACTTTGTTAATCAATTCAGACTTTCCAAGATCTACCTGAATCCATTGATTTTCATCATTTTTTTTTGCAGACCAATTGGCTTTTCCATCAATGGAGTTTAGTCTACAAAATTTTGCAGAATGCTCTGAGTTCCATTCAGATGATGAACTAAATGCATCATCATTTAATTTGCTTTTTTTCCAGTTCATAATTTTTAAATTTAATCTCTTTTAACTATATATGTGCGTTACAAACCTTCGTATTTACAACCAATTTTGATAGATTGGCGAAGCTTTGTTTCTCTTTAACTTTTAATAAATATACTATAATTTTCTTAAAAATCATAAACCCAAGCTTTTGAAACTGCAAGCACATGATTATATAAAGAGTATTTTCAGAAATACTTTGGTAAAGTAAATAAGAAAACTCACCCCTATACTGTCCCCCGAAAATTAAAAACCCTTGTAAATAATTAATTTACAAGGGTTTTAACTTATTTATTGCGGACTGGACGGGACTCGAACCCGCGACCTCCGCCGTGACAGGGCGGCATTCTAACCAGCTGAACTACCAATCCGTTTCCCAAAATTAAATTAGGAGATTGCAAATTTACATTTTTTATTTAGAACTCAAAATTTATTCTAAAATTAACTTGCTAAAATTTGTTGTGCATGACTGCTCGTGTTTACCTCAGTTATTACATTAGAAATAATTCCTTTTTCGTTTATAACAAAAGTGCTGCGAATAATTCCGTCGTATATTTTTCCCATAAATTGTTTTGTACCCCAAACTTGATATGCTTTTAAAATACTTTTGTTTACATCGGCAATTAAGCTAAATGGTAATTCGTATTTGTTTGCAAATTTTAAATGCGATTTTTGATCATCAGCACTTACCCCTATAACCACATAATTATTTTTGTTTAAGTAGGTGTATTCATCTCTTAAACTACAAGCAGTTGCTGTGCATCCTGGTGTATCATCTTTAGGATAAAAGTAAAGGATTATTTTTTTTCCGATAAAAGAGCCTAAATTCAACGTTTTGCCATGTTGATCAACTCCTTCAAAATTTGGAGCTTTATCGCCTATTTTTAAACTAGTTTTATGGGCAACAAATTTTTTGTTGATTATCTTTTTAATAGTTGTTTTTTTAGCTGTTTTTTTTACCGCAACTTTTTTTTCTTTCTTTTGAATTTTTTTAATTGCTTTTTTAACCACTTTTACTACTGGTTTTTTTATTGCTTTTTTTATTTGTTTTTTTGCCATTTTTTTTATTTAGTTAATTTATTAATTTTTTTAAAATAATTGCAATAAGTTTTGATTCCACAAGTGTTACATTTAGGTTTTCTTGCAATGCAAACATAGCGACCATGTAAAATTAACCAATGGTGGGCTCTAGGAACAACTTCTTTTGGAATAAATTTTATTAATTGTTTTTCTGATTGCAAAGGATTTTTTGCATTTGTGGTTAATCCAATTCGGTTACTAACTCTAAATACATGAGTATCAACGGCCATTGTTGGTTGCTTAAAAATAACTGAAGCAATTACATTGGCAGTTTTTCGACCAACGCCAGGCAGCTTAACTAAATCTTCAACTTTATCTGGTATATTGCTATTAAAATCGCTTAGTAACATTTTAGCCATGCCCACCAAATGTTTGGCTTTATTATTGGGATAACTTATACTTCGAATGTAATTAAAAATTGTATCTGAACTTGCACTTGCTAAAGTGTTAGCATCAGGGTAGTCTTTAAATAATTTAGGAGTAGTTAAATTTACTCTTTTGTCAGTGCATTGTGCACTCAAAATAACTGAAACTAATAGTTCGAAAGAATTATTGTATTTAAGCTCTGTTTCTGCTAAACCAATGTTAGTTTCAAAATAATCAATAACATGAGTATATCGTTCAGATTTTGTCATAATTATAAAGTAAATTTAATTTATTTTTTAAGATATTTGATAATAATAAATTAGCTATTAATTTTAATTAACTATTTCTTAATTTTGTTTAAATATATGATAAAAGTAAGTGGTTTTTTTACTCTGTTATTTCTTTGTTTGATATTAAATTCTTGTAATAATAATGATCCAAAACAAATAGATGTTTCACCAAAAACTGATCAAGAAAATAACGAATTGATTAAAAATCAATTTATTAAAGCAAATCAGCAACTTATGCAAAAAGAAAACGATGAAATGGATTATTATGCCAAAAGTCATCAATTAAATTTTATAAGAACCGGTTCTGGTATCCGTTATTTTGTGTACAAGCCATCAATTAAGGGAGATAGTATAAAAGATAACATGCAAATAACGTTAAACTTTACTCTAAAATTAATGGATGGAACCCTTTGTTATTCATCTAAAACAGAAGGTAGTCGAACTTTTTTTGTAGGACATGAAGATATTGAAAGCGGAATACATAAAGGTTTAAAATATTTAAAACGGGGCGATAAGGCCATTTTATTAATTCCTTCTCCTTTAGCCCACGGTTTATTAGGCGATTTTAATAAAATACCCCCTCAAATGCCAATTGTGTATGATGTGGAAGTGGATTAAGTTTAGCTTACTAATTTTAATATCTAATTTTTTCAGTATTTTTTTTATAGGCTGTCAATCAGATAGTCAAAAACTAAAGCCATCTTATTTGGTTAAGCACCCCGGTTATTATTATAAATTATTGGCATTTGATAAAATGTCATTTCAATACAGGCATAAAAGTACAGCTTGGGTTAATGTTAGCTTTAAAACTCAAAACGATTCAGTTTTTTGGGATAGTTTTACCGCGCTAAATGACACCTATTTTGTAGATATAGATTCTACTATTCAAAATAATATTTTTATTAAACAATTATCCCTTAGTTCCGAATTGGATAGTGTGGGTTTATTAATTAATACTAAGGTTTTTTTTAAACAACAGTTTTTTACCGAAAATATTCCTTTTTTTAGCCAAAGAGATTCTATTGTAAAGGTAAATTATAAAATCAAGCAAATTTTTAAATCAAATCAAGACATTAATCTCATTAAAACTTTAAAAACGAACGAAAATCGATTAATTCAAGATTATTTAAATACTCATAAAAAAATAAATATTATAAAAGATTCTATAGGTATTTATTGGATTGAGAAGCCTAAAAATACAATTGGCGAATTTATTAAACCAGGAGATTTAGTGTGTTTAGAATATTGCGGTTATTTTTTAAATGGACAAATCCTTGAAAAATCGCCATTAAATTTTGAATACATTTTTGGAACACCAGACCAATTGTTAAAAGGTTTAAATTATGTTATAAGCAGGTTAAAAAAAGGTCAAAATGCAAAAATATTATTACCTTCACGACTTACTTTTGGAGAAAATGGTAGCAGCAATAAAAAAGTAGCTAGAAATACCCCATTAGTATATGAACTAAAGGTATTAGATTTAAAACAAAAATAAGTAGAAATAAATAAATTTAATTAATTAAAAAAAATAAAAATGACAAAATTAACTTTAACAAAAATAGTTGCACTTGCATTAGTTATAAGCTCTTGCAACAATTCAAAATTTAAAGGTTATGAAATGGCCGAAAATGGATTACATTACCATTTTTTTAATCAAGATAAGGATGGCGCAAAAGTAAATATTGGTGATGGGGTTATTTTGCATTACGCATTTTATCGTCAAGATAACGACTCTTTAATTGGAGATTCTAAAGAATCTAGTAAAGATGGTTCAGGTTATGTTCAGTTTGGAGTTTCGCAATCTACTTTTAAGGGAAGCTTTGAAGATGGATTACTCATGATGTCTAAAGGAGATAGTGCTGCCTTTATTGTTTCTGCTGATTCTTTTTTCTTAAAAACTAATCATATGACCGAGTTACCAAAAGGAATTAAACCAGGATCTTTTTTAAAAGGAGTTTTTGCATTGAAAGAAATTCGAACAAAAAAAGAATTAGAAGAAAATCAAAAAAAACAAATGGCCGAAAAAGAAAAGGAAATGAATGATTATAAGGCTATGGAAGCTCCATTAATGGAAAAATTTTTAAGCGATAATAAAATTAATACTAAACCAACTTCTAGTGGTCTTTATTATATTGAAATAAAAAAAGGAACTGGTGCATTTCCAAAATCAACGGATATAGTTAAAGTTCACTATACAGGAAAATTTTTAGACGGTAAAACTTTTGATAGCTCAATTGAACG
>Ga0114971_10002837_pt1 | contig 11867 bp, 10 predicted proteins | sample M_140625_MF_Meta_FD_87320 | JGI IMG/M metagenome (GOLD analysis project Ga0114971, IMG submission 87320) | Freshwater microbial communities from Lake Montjoie, Canada to study carbon cycling - M_140625_MF_MetaG | ecosystem: Environmental > Aquatic > Freshwater > Lake | place: Lake Montjoie... | reverse complement strand
GGATCATGGCAATAGCCCTTCTCGGTGACGGTGAGGGAGACGATCTTGACGGATGGCAGGCACATGGCCTCGATCAGGGCCTGTGGGTTCTCTGGCGCCACCAGCACGCCGCGCAGGGCGGCGATCACCCGGCAGCGCTCGCCCTGCTCGTCTGACTGGGCCAGCGTGTAGAGCCAGTCCTGGTCCTTCAGGGCATCGCGCGTGTCGGGCGCGCGCAGGCTGGCGCCGAGGATGGCCCAGCGCTTGTCGCCCTTGGCCAGCACGGCATCGGTATAATCCGCCTGATGGGCGCGGTGGAACGCGCCCACGCCCAAATGCACGATGCCGATATCCACAAAGGCAGGGTCATAGGGCAGGGTCTTGCAGGTGCTGAGTGAAAGTCTCGTCATCGGGGCACAGTGCTATTATACAAGCCCGACCCGCTCAAGAAGGATCGCCTGCCCATGCCCGAGATGATGCGCGCCGTGCTCTGCCGCCACCCCGGCGAGCTCGAGATCGTCCGGTATCCGGTGCCGGAGCACAAGCCCGGCGAGGCGCTGGTGAAGATCCGCCGGGTGGGCGTGTGCGGCACCGACATGCACATCTACCAGGGCAACCAGCCCTATTTCACCTACCCCCGCGTGATGGGACATGAGCTTTCGGGCGAGATCGTGGAGGCTGGCGCGGGCTCGGCGCTGAAGCCGGGCGACCCGGTCTATATCGTGCCCTATCTGCATTGCGGGCACTGCATCGCCTGCCGGGCGGGCAAGACCAATTGCTGCACCAGCCTTAAAGTTCTGGGCGTGCACATCGACGGCGGCATGTGCGAGTTCCTCTCGCTGCCCGAGACGCACCTGTTCAAGGCCGAAGGCATCACGCTGGACGAGGCGGCGATGGTGGAGTTCCTGGCGATCGGGGCCCATGCGGTGGCCCGCGCCAAGGTGGGCGGCGGCCGCGCACTTGTGGTGGGGGCGGGGCCGATTGGCGTTGGCGTGGCCATTTTCGCCGGGCTCAATGGCGCGGAGGTGACCGTGCTCGACGGGCGCGAGGACCGGCTTGCCTTCGCCAGCCGGCTTGATGGTGTGCAGCACACGGTGCGGCTGGGCGAGAACGACGTGGAACGGATGAAGGACAATACGGTGGGCGAATTCTATGATGTCGTGTTCGACTGCACGGGGAACCCCAAGGCCATGGAGCGCGGCTTCGGCTTCGTGGCCCATGGCGGAACCTATGTTCTCGTCTCCATCGTGCAGGGGATGATTTCCTTCAGCGACCCGGAATTCCACAGGCGCGAGACCACGCTGCTGTCGAGCCGCAATGCCACGCTTGCCGATTTCGCCACCGTGATGGCGGCGATGCGTGACGGAAAGGTGCCGACGCGCGCCATCAAGACCCACAGCGCACCGCTGTGGGAGGCGGCGGCCCGCATGCCGGAATGGATCAGGCCCGAGGCGGGCACGGTGAAGGCGGTTCTGGAGCTTTAGCCGTTGAATTCCATTGCAGGAAGAAAGTCCTTGACAGCGCGCGCTCACTGTGCTAGAAACGCGCATACTCGACAATTGTGACTGGGCACCGGGGCGGGACACCGCTCGCGGTGTTTTTCATTGGCGTCAGCCCGGCGAAGGCCGGGATGACGGCTCATGGGGAGCTTTGTGGATGACAGCCTTGCTTCAGCCTCGCAGCGCATGCCTCGGCCAGATCGCTTCGCTTGGCAACTTCCTTGTCGAGCTTGGTCTTGGCCTCTTGGCGATGGTTCTGCGACGAGCAGAAAAAATGCCCGGGTGTTGCCCGGGCATTCTTGTTTCGGAGGCTGTGCGCCGCTTACTGGGTGGGCGGGAAGGCGGCCTGGGGCTGGTCGCGGCCGATGGCTTCGGCCTTGGCGACCTCTTCCTTGGTTTCGGCGCGGGCCACCATGAGCCTTTCCCGGCGGCGGCGGGCGAACTCGAAATAGAGCATGATGACCAGCGTAAACACGATGAGGATCAGGGCCAGCGCGTTGATGGTCGGCGTGATGCCGCTTCTGACCTTGGAGAAGACATAGACCGTCAGCGTGTCATAGGTGCCGCGGGTGAACAGCGTGGTGTTGAAGTTCTCGATCGACTGGAAGAAGGCGATGGCGGCACCTGCACCCAGTGCCGGATAGAGATGCGGCAGCAGGATGCGGCGGACCACCTGGTTGTAGTTGGCGCCGAGGTCGAGGGCGGCTTCTTCGAGGCCACGGTCGAAGCTCTGCAGGCGGGCAAGGACCATGAGCATGACGAAGGCCGAGATGTAGGAGGCCTGGCCGAGTGCCGAGAGGTGAAGGCCCGCCGCGACGCCGAACTTGTTCCAGAACAAGAGCGTCGAGATGCCGATGACGGCACCCGGGGTCAGGATGGGCGCCACCATGAGCGCATAGAGCACGGTGCGCGTCTTGCCGGCGAGGCTGTTGATAAGGATCGCCGCCGCGGTGCCGATGGGCACCGAGATGATAACGACCGCGATGGCGACCAGGATGGTGTTGCGGAAGGCTTGCCACATGCGGGTGTCGGAGAACAGATCGATGAACCAGCGGTCGGTGAAGCCGACCCAGGGGTAGACCGAGGGGAAGGCGGAGTCGTTCAGTGCTGCACCACCCATCACCGCCAGCGGCAAAAGCATGTAGAGCAGGAAGATGAAGATGTAGAAGTTGAACAGCCAGTTGGACTTCGCGTTCATGGGGCTCTACCTCGCAATGTCCGAGAGCTTGACGCGGAACACCCGCATCATGCCGATGACGAAGACGGTGCAGGTGACGAGCAGCATGAAGGCGTAGGCCGAACCCGTGTTCCAGTCCTGCGACTCGAACATTGCCTGCTGGATGATTTCGGTGAACCAGCGCGACTGGGTGGACGCCAGCAGCGAGGGCACCAGGATGGAGCCGGCGGCCAGCATGAACACCATGACGCAACCCGACGCGATGCCGGGCTTCGAATGCGGGATGATGACGCGCCAGTGGGTGCGCCAGCTGGATGCGCCCAGGTCCTTGGCGGCTTCCATCTGGTTGGTGTCGAGCGACTGGATGGCATTGTAGATCGGCAGCAGCATGAACAGGAGATAGACATAGATGAGGCCGAAGGTGACGCTGTTGAAGCCGGTGATCCAGCGGATCGGCGTGTCGATGATGCCCATGTTGACGAGGGCCATGTTGAGCGGACCCTTGAAGGCGAGGATGATGAACCACGCGAAGGCGCGCAGGATTTCAGACACCCACATCGGCACCAGCAGGCCCACGAAGAGCAGCGGCACGTTGCGGGGGTTGGCTACCTTGGCGAGGTAAAAGGCGACCGGATAGCAGAGGACGAGCGTGATGACGGTGGTGACCGTGCTGTAGAGCAGGGTGTGGACGAAGACCTGCATGCGGATCGGCGCCTCGAAGGGCAGGATGATCGGCTTCCAGGCGAAGGGCAGCCAGAACTTCCATTCCGTCGGCTGCTCGAAGGCAGAGCGGTAATTGGCCAGCGTGTAGACGTCCTTCGGGCCGCCGATGTCGGCGACCGGCAAGTAGAGGCGGAAGCTCTCCTCCAGCAGGTAGAGCTGCGGCAGGATCACCAGCAGCAGGAGCCAAAAGGCTGTGAGGCCCACGAAGAGCCAGGTGAGCGTGTGGCCATAGCGGCGGAGGAGCTCGCTCATTCGTCGATGCTCGGATCTTTCATGCCCTGGTCGGCGAGGACGCGGGCAGTGGCGGCGTCAAAGCACAGATATTGCGAACTGCCGACGGCGGGCAGCGTGACCGAGCCGTCGTTCCGGGTCTCGACGGTCACGTGGCGGCCGGTCTGGTCGGCGGCGTGGACGTGGATGAAGTTGCCCTCGAAGCTGATGTCCGTCACCGTGACGGGGATGCTGTTGCCGCCCTCGGCGGGTGCCGCCTGCAGCCTCGAATATTCGGGGCGGACGTAGAGGCGGGCGATGGTGTTGGCATCAACCGAGGGGCCGAGCGTTGCGGTGAAGGTGCCGGCGTCGGTTTCAAAGGCACATTTTCCGCCGTCGATCGACTTCACCTTGCCCTTGAAGATGTTGTTCTCGCCCACGAAGGAGGCGACGAAGCCGTTGACCGGCGTGTTGTAGATTTCCTGCGGGGTGGAGATCTGCTGGATCTTGCCCTGGCTCATGACGGCCACGCGGTCTGACATGGCGAGCGCCTCGCCCTGGTCATGGGTGATGTAGATGAAGGTAACGTTGGTGCGCTTCTGGATGGCGCGCAGCTCGGCGCGCATGTGCTGGCGGAGCTTGAGATCGAGCGCGGAGAGCGGCTCGTCCAAGAGCATCACCGAAGGTTCGACGGCGAGCGCGCGGGCGATGGCCACGCGCTGCTTCTGGCCGCCCGAGAGCTGCGAGATCGCCTTGTCGGCGGAGTCATGCAGATCGACGAGCTTGAGGAGTTCCTCCGCCTTGGCGCGGCGGGCTTCCTTCGAGGCGCCACGCACCTCAAGGCCGAAGGAGATGTTCTCCCACACCGGCATGAGCGGGAAGAGGGCGAGGTTCTGGAAGATCAGTGCGGTAGGGCGCTTGTTGGGGCGGATGCCGTTCATGTCCTGGCCGCCGATCTTGATCTGGCCCTCGGAGGGGTCGATGAAGCCGGATACCATGCGCAGGATCGTCGTCTTGCCGCAGCCCGAGGGGCCAAGGAATGAGAAGAACTCGCCGGGCTTGATGGAGACATTGGCCTTGTCGACGGCGCGGAACTTGCCGAAGTCACAGGACACGTTTTGCAGATCGACGCCAGCACTCATCGGCGCGTTACTCCCCCGGAACGGAATTTCTGAATTTCAGCCATATAAAACGAACCGCCGGGTCTGTTCAACCCGGCGGCCCAGAGATTCAAGCGAACTGGCTTATGCGGCCTTCCACTTGTCGGCGTATTCGCCGCGCAGCTTGATGAACCAGCCCGGCTGGGCCGGCCACCACCACAGCTTCGACAGCGCGTCGCCCGGATAGGCAGCGTTGTAGAACGACTTGACGGCGTCGCTGGCGAGGTCCGGTCCGCCCTTGCCCACAGCGTTCGCCTTGAAGGCGTCGGCCCAGGCGGCCGAGCCCTTGGCGGTCGACACCCACTTGGCGAGTTCGGTGGCCTGCTCGGAGTTCTTGGCGTTGGACATGAGCACGAAGCCCTGGTTCCAGGCGAAGGCACCTTCCTTGGGAGCCACGAAGCCGAAGCCGTCGGGCGCCAGGTTGAAGCCGGTCGAGTCCCAGTTCAGGCCCAGCGTGGCGCCGTTGGTGCGGAACGCGGCCTGCGCCTCGTTTTCACCCGACCAGAACTGCACGACGTTGGCCTTGTGCTTGATGGCTTCCGCGAGAGCGATGTCCCACAGTTCCTTCATCGTGGCTTCGTCCTTGTAGGCGTCGAGCCAGGGCTTCGGCAGCTTGCCTTCGGCGTCGAGCCAGCGGCCCATGGCGGCGAGAGAGGAGTGGGCGCGGATGCAGATCTTGCCTTCGAGGTCCGGACCCCAGAGGTCGCCCAGCGAGGCCTTGCCGTACTCGGTCGGGAAGTCCTTCTTGGAGTAGACCATGGCTTCGGTGCCCCAGACGGACGGGACGATCATGCGCTTGCCGTCGACAGTGGCCATCTCGCCAGCCTTGCCGTCGGCGAGGCCCGGGAGGTAGTTGTCCATGGCGAGCTTGTTGGTATCCCAAGCCTGCACGAGGCCGTCAGCGGCCCAGCCACCGACGCGGTCGCCCGTGGGCTCCACGACGTCATAGGCAGCGGTCTGCAGCGACAGCTTGGCCTGGGCGTACATGTCGTCCTGGCTGGCCTGCTCGGTGAAGTTCACCTTGATGCCGGTGTCGGCGGTGAAGGCCGGGAACACCTTGGCGGCGAGGTCGGGATAACCGGCCCAGCCCATGAAGTTCACTTCGCCCGAAGAGGCGAGCGAGGACTTGATATAGAGCGGACCAGCGAGGCCCACCGCGCCCAGGGCGGCGGCGGACTTGAGCAGGGTGCGGCGCGACAGCATCGCAGCGCGCATCGTTTCCTGCGCGGATGTAAACTTCTTCATTAGGGATCGTCCTCCGTGTTCGTGCGGGCGTCAGTGCCCGCTTCCAATTGAGTGACCAGTCCGGTTGGGTCCGGCTTCGTATGTCTTTTCAAGAGAATATGACGATCATGCAACAGGGTGCAACGAGATTGTGGAACCCCGCATACAGTTAATCTTAAAGGACGTTTTAGAAGTTTAGGCAGCCACCCGGTTGCGGCCGCCTTGCTTGGCCTCGTAGAGCTTCGAATCTGCCCTTGCGACAAGTGCGCTGGTGCCCTCGCCGGGGGTGAACTGGGCGACGCCGAAGGAGGCGGTGACGCGCAGCAGGGTGTTGGGCGCACCCGGCTTCTGCCAGAACTGGGCCTCGAGCTGGGCCTTGATCTGCGAGGCGACACTTGAGGCATTGTCGAGCGGGGTGGCCGGCAGCACGATGGCGAACTCCTCGCCGCCGTAGCGGGCGACCGTGTCACGGCCCTTCACGTTGCTCGACAGGACCTTGGCGAACCATTTCAGAACATCATCGCCCGCCGGATGACCATAGCGGTCGTTGATCGCCTTGAAGTGATCGATGTCGGCGATGATGAGGGAGAGCGGCTGGCCGGCGTTACGCGCGGTGGCAAGCTGGGACGCCAGCACCACGTCGAAGCCTCTCCGGTTCTTGAGGCCGGTCAGGGGATCGCTCAGGCCTTGCGCCTCGGCATTGGCGAGGTTGGTCTTGAGTTTCTCGATCTGCTTCTGCGAGGTTTCGAGGCTGGCCTGCAGGTTGGATGTGCGGGCCTTCATCTTGTCGTTTTCGATCATCAGGTAGGAGATGATGATGCGCACCTGCTCGGTCTTCAGGCTTTCGTGCAGTTCCTCCTTGGCGCGCTCCAACACGGTGGAGAAGTTCTCGTTCGCCTCGGCATGTTGGCGCAGCAGGGAGAGCAGCTTCGACACCTCGGACTGCACGGGGTCAGCCGATGGGCTGCCGTCGGACACATCGGCACTGACCGTGGGCAGTACCTCTGCCGCAGGTCTCGCGGCGCGCAGCGTGTCCCACACGGTGCTGAGCAACGTGGCAGCGATGAGCAGGGTGACGGCACCCAGTTCAATGGCCTTGGCATTGGCAATGCTGCCGGGGCTGCGGATAAGATAAAGCGCGGTGAGCCCCGCCAAAGCCGATACGACGGCAAGCACGATGCGCAGGATCGAGGTCATGGTGCGTGCGCGTCCTCCGCCCAACTGGTTTGCGGGAAAGCTAGCGGCAGCGGCTTGCGGCAAACTTGCATGGCTCGCCTGCCCAAACTTGTGCGTGACGCGACGGGCCCGGCCCGGTAGCGTGCGCTGCAAAATTCAGCGCCCCAGGGAGGCCATCTTGCGCAAGAAGAACAAGACCATCATCACCTGCGCCATCACCGGTTCGATCCATACGCCGTCGATGTCGCCGCACCTGCCGGTGACGCCGGACGACATCGCCCACCAGGCGATCGAGGCGGCGGAAGCCGGTGCCGCCATCCTGCACCTGCACGCGCGCGACCCGGAGAATGGCAAGCCCTCTGGCGATCCGGACACCTACAACCGCTTCCTGCCGCGCATCAAGCAGAGCTGCGACGCCATCGTGAACATCACCACAGGGGGCGGACAGGGCATGAGCATCGACGAGCGCATCAAGGCGGCGGAGGCGTTCTCGCCCGAGATGACCTCGCTCAACATGGGCTCGATGAACTTCGGCCTGTTCCCGATGCTGAACCGCTACAACGCCTTCGAGCATGACTGGGAGCGGGCACACCTCGAGAACTCCAAGGACTTCATCTTCCGTAACACCTTCGGCGACATCGAGAAGATCCTCGAGCGGCTGGGCAAGGGCCATGGCGTGAAGTTCGAGTTCGAATGCTACGACGTGGGCCATCTCTATACGCTTGCCCACTTCCTCGACCGCAAGCTCGTCACCCCGCCGCTGTTCGTGCAGACGATCTTCGGCATTTTGGGTGGCATCGGGCCCGACCCGCAGAACGTGATGGTGATGCGCGAGACGGCGGAGCGGCTGTTCGGCGACCAGTATTACTGGTCGGTGCTGGCGGCGGGGCGCTTCCAGCTGCCCTTCACCACCATGGCGGCGACCATGGGCGCCAACGTGCGCGTCGGGCTGGAAGACAACCTCTACCTCGGAAAGGGCCAGCTGGCGCCGTCCAACGCCGCACTGGTCTCCAAGATCCGGCACATCCTCGAGGAGCTGTCCTATGACATTGCCAGTGCTGATGAGGCACGCGCCATGCTGGACACCAAGGGTGCGGCGAGCGTGAAGTTCTGACGGCTGCCAGGAGGCAGGGCGGCAACCGAGTGGGGGGAGTGAAGCGTCAATGACCAAGCGGGTCATCGTCATCGGATCGGGAATCATCGGCGCCTCCATCGCCTATCACCTGGCGAAGGGGGGTGCGGAGGTGACGGTGATCGAGGCGGATGAGCCTGGCGGCCTGGCCACCCGTGCAAGCTGGGCGTGGATCAATGCCAGCTGGGGCAACCCCGAACCCTATTTCCGGCTGCGGCTGGCCTCGATCGCGCATTGGCACAAGATGCAATCGGAGATTCCGCAACTCGCCATCAATTGGTGTGGCGGGCTGATCTGGGACATTCCGCCCGCCGAACTCGACGCCTATGCCGCCGAGCGTGCCCAATGGGGCCAGCCACTGCGCAAGGTGGGGCGGGGCGAAATCCATGTGATCGAGCCGAACCTTACAACGGTTCCCGACTACGGCTACTTCGCGCCGGGCGAGGGCATGCTGGAGCCGCTGGCGACAACCAAGGTGCTTCTCGACGCGGCCAGGGCGCTGGGGGCGGAGGTACTGGCCGAGACGCCGGTAAAGTGGCTGGCAGAGGAGCATGGCCGCGTCGTCGGCGTGATGACCGACGTGGGCGTGATCCATGCCGACGAAACAGTGGTGGCGGCGGGCACCAGGACGGACCACCTGCTCGACAGCGTCGGGGTGACGTTCAAGATGAGTTCTCCCGCCGGGCTGCTTTCACATTCGAAGCCCGCCCCGAAGCTACTCAACGGCCTCGTGATGACTCCGGGCCTTCACGTCCGCCAGACGGCAGAGGGGCGGATCGTGGCCGGCACCGACTTCGCCGGCGCCGACCCCGAGGGCAATGCCGAGGGGCTGGCCCAGGACCTTCAGGCCAAGGTCGAGGCGATGGTGCAGGGGGCGGAGGGACTGGGTCTCGACTTCTTGACCGTCGGCTACCGGCCCACCCCGGCGGATGGCTTCTCCGCCATCGGGCGACCGCACAGCAAGAACGGGCTCTACCTTGTCGTCACCCATTCCGGCGTGACGCTTGCCGCGGCACTTGGCCTGTTCGCTGCCACCGAACTCCTCAGCGGCACACGCGACCCGCTGCTCGCAACCTTCTCACCGGACCGACCGACACTCACATGACCATGCAGCCCTTGTCCAAAGCCCCGCGCGCCCTTCTTGCCGGGGTGAAGGCCGTCCTCACCGACATCGACGATACGCTCACCCTTCATGGCAGGCTTCCAGCGGAAGCCTTTGATGCGTTGTGGAAATTAAAGCGTGCGGGAATCAAGGTGGTGCCCATTACCGGGAGGCCCGCCGGATGGTGCGACCTGATCGCCAGGCAGTGGCCCGTCGATGGCGTGGTGGGCGAGAACGGCGCCTTCTACTTCCGCTATGACGAGGCAGCGAAGAAAATGATCCGCGTCTACGCGCAAGCACCCGACGTGCGGCGCGCCAACAGCGCGAAGCTGTGGAAGATCGCCAACCGCGTGCTGGCGGAGTTCCCCGGTACGGCGATCGCCTCCGACCAGGCCTATCGCGAGATCGACGTTGCCATCGACTTCTGCGAGGACGTGCCACCGCTGCCGCTTGCCACTGCGCAGGCAATTGCCGAGGCCTTCCACGGGGAAGGTGCCGCCGCGAAGGTTTCATCCATTCATGTGAATGCGTGGTTTGGCGACCACGACAAGCTCACCATGAGTGAGAGGTTCCTGGCCGAATCCTTTGATATCAGACTCGAAAAGGACTTGAATCACATCGCCTATTGCGGTGATTCACCCAATGATGCGCCGATGTATGCGGTGTTCCCGCTCGGCATCGGCGTTGCCAACATCAGGCCCTATGCCAAGCTGATGGCGCATCTTCCCAACTACGTGACAGAGGGTGAGGGCGGGCATGGCTTCGCCGAATTCGCCGACGCCGTGCTGAAGGCGCGCGATGCGTGACACCGCCATTGGCCTGCTGATCGGCACCGCCGGCGGACTGGGCTTCTGGTTTCTCGGCATCCCCGCGCCGTGGCTGGCGGGCAGCATGATGGCGGCGATCGTCGCCGTGTTCAGCAAGGTGAAGATCGGCATGCCGGACTGGCTGCGCGCCGTGGCCTTCATCTTCCTCGGCATCCAGACCGGCACGGCGGTGTCGTGGGACACGGTGGACCGCGCGGTGCACTGGCCGCTGTCCATCGCCTTCCTGTGCCTCACCGTGGTGGCCATCACCTGGGCCTGCACCGCCTATTATGTGAAGCGCAGCAACTGGGACCCGGCGACCGCACTGTTCGCCAGCCTGCCGGGGGCACTTTCCCTCACCCTGTTGCTGGCCAGCGGCACCAAAGCCGACATGCGGCGAGTGACCATCGCGCAGTGCATTCGGCTGTTCTTCCTCGTCGCCGCGCTGCCCTCGGTCATCACCTGGCTGACGCCGCCGGATGAGGTGGTGGTGATGCTGAGTCAGATTGGAGGGATCTGGGACATCCTGCTGCTGGTCGCCGTCTCGACTGCGGCGGGCTATGCGCTGGAGTGGCTGAAGGTGCCGGCCGGGCTGATGCTGGGGCCGATGCTGGCAAGTGCGGGGCTGGAACTTTCGGGCCTGATTGCCGGTGCAGCACCGCCGTCGATCCTCATCCCGGCCAATATCGTATTGGGCGTGATGATCGGGGCACGGTTTGCAAATTTCACTTTCCGGGAGTTCCGCGAAGCGCTGGTGGAGGGCTTCTCGGGCTTCCTGATCGCGCTCGTCATCGCCATGGCGGGGGCGGGGGTGGCAGCCTACGTTTCCAACCTGCCCTTCGCGCTGACGCTGCTCGCCTTCTCGCCCGGCGGGCTTGATGCCATGACCATCATGGCCTTCTCGCTGAACCTCGACCCGGCTTACGTGGGCGCCCACCAGATGGCGCGCTATATCGGGCTGGCCCTGCTGATGCCGGCGACAACCGCCTATGTGCTGCGGCGCATGGGGATGCCGGTGGTTACGGGCAAGGGAGGGTGGTGATGGAACAGTTGTCGGCGTTGCTGGCCTACAAGATTGTCGCCGTGCTCGGCTGGCTCGTGCTGCTGCTGGCGCTTGAACGGATGTTTCCGCTGGCGCGGGTGGTGGGCGGCATCAAGCGGGTGGCGAAAAACCTGTCGCTTGCCGGTTTCAACGCGCTGCTTTCGCCGCTGATCGTGGTGCCCGTCTCGGCCTTCGCGGCGTCTCACGCCCTTGGCTGGCGACCCCTGTGGTGGGGCGGCTGGGCCGGCCTCGTGCTCGACATCATCGTGCTCGACCTGTGGATCTACTGGTGGCACCGGGCGAACCATGAGTGGCCGCTGCTGTGGCGCTTCCACGAGGTTCATCATATGGATGAGTTTCTCGACGCAAGTTCAGCGCTGCGCTTCCATTTTGGCGAAGTACTGATCTCGTCACTGGTGCGGGCGGGGGTGATCCTGGCGCTCGGCGTTCCGCTGGTGAGCGTGGTGGTGTTCGAGACCCTGCTGGCCTTCAACACCATGTTCCACCATTCCGACTTGCGCCTGCCGCGACGGCTGGAGCAGGCGCTGTCCTACGTCATCGTCACGCCGTCGATCCACTGGGTGCATCACCATGCGATCCGCCGTGACACGGACTCGAACTATGCCTCTCTGCTCTC
>Ga0114971_10002834_pt1 | contig 11869 bp, 3 predicted proteins | sample M_140625_MF_Meta_FD_87320 | JGI IMG/M metagenome (GOLD analysis project Ga0114971, IMG submission 87320) | Freshwater microbial communities from Lake Montjoie, Canada to study carbon cycling - M_140625_MF_MetaG | ecosystem: Environmental > Aquatic > Freshwater > Lake | place: Lake Montjoie... | reverse complement strand
CATCGCTTCAAAAACCACCTAACCATGGACGCCGGCGACGACAAATCCTACGACGATATCAACGTCACTCCGATGGTGGATCTCTACCTCGTTCTGCTCCTGATTTTTATCATCATGACCACGGCGGGAGTTCAGGGGGTAAAGGTGGACCTACCGAAGGGCAGTAAAGCGCCTGCGGTTGGTGGGCCCAAAGGAAAATCCATCACCGTAAATAACGAGGGTAAAGTATTTTTGGATACGGTTCCAGTCACCCTGCCCGAACTCGAGTCCAAGCTCAGCGAGCATAAATCCAAATTCCCCGAATTTCCTGTTGTGGTTCGGGGTGACCGCGCCACGCAGTATCAGCTCGTGATGGATGTCCTCGACGTGCTCGGCAGGCTGGACGTCAAACAAATCGGTCTCGCCACCGTAGGACCCAAATAAAAAATCCCATGCCCGACGAAGACGAGGAAGAGATCAGTTTCTTTGCGAAACACAAAACCAAGGTCATCGTGGGTGGTGTTCTTTTGGCAAGTCTCGTCGCCTATTTTACGCTTTCTCCCAAGAAAGCGCCTAAAAGGAAATCTTCAGTCAGCATGGTGAGCATATCGCTCCCGCCGCCCCCACCGCCGCCGCCCCCGCCACCACCACCACCGAAGGAACCGCCACCTGAGCCTGAAATGGTGAAAGAAGAAAAGTTCACACCCGAGCAACCGCCAGAGCCCGAGCCTCAAGCGGCTCCCGAACCAGCCACACTGGGCACCAATATTGAAGGAAATGGCCCTGATGCCTTTGGCTTATCCAAAGGCGGTGGAAATGGCATGATCGGCGGCACCGGATCAGGAAAAGGTGGAAAGGGGTCAAAATACGGCGCCTTTGTAGGGCAAGTCCAGTCCGAGATTGTCCACGCCCTTCGCAATCACAAAAAAACAAAATCCGCGACGCTCAACGTCAAGGTGCGCGTATGGGTGGATTCCACCGGTCGCGTCACGCGAGCTTCCTTAGAAGGCAGTGCGGGCGACGCCGCCACCGATGCTGCTATCACTAAAGAAATCTTAACCGGGCTGCAAATGCAGGGCGCACCACCCGAAGGCATGCCTATGCCGATCGTAATGAGACTAAAAGCCACCCGACCCATTTAAAAATCCATGAGTATTCCCAAATTTACCCTTCGCCTTGCCATTTTGCCTTTGCTCGGCACCTTAGTGACTGCCAAAGCGCTGGACTACGCTGTTGCCCAGACCGAAAAATCGATTGTTTTCGACTACGCGCAAATCACCCCGCCGCCCGAGCCTGCAGAAAAACCTGTGCCAGTTCCGACATCCGAACCGACACCTGCACCCCAAGCCACGCCTGAGCCGACGTCTGAGCCGACGTCTGAGCCGACGTCTTCACAGAAAACTCAAGCCGAAGAGGCAGCTCCAACACCAGCGTCCAAACCCGCCAGCGTCGAGGCCCCACTCCCAAATGAAGGCGCAGCCACCCCAACGGGCAACGTCACCATCAATCTCATCAACAAGCTCGTGAAGCGTGGCATTCTCGACGCGGAAGAAGCGAAGGAAATGATCCGTCAGGCCGAGGTCGAAGCGGAAGCCGTTCGCTCCCAGTCTCAAACCGATATGGTGGCCATCGCTCAAGCCGCCGCTGTTCAAGTGGTGGCGGCGACAGCTCCTGTCGAAAGTGGGCTCCCTTCCGCTTCTTCAGACGACATTCGCGTTACCCACATTCCTCAACCTGTGAAAGATCAGATGAAGGAAGAAATCAAGCTCGAGCTCGCGACGGATAAAGTTTCGAACCAACTTTCCTCCGCCGTGCGGCTCCCCAAGTGGGTGCAGGACGTGAAGCCCTTCCTAGATATTCGCGTTCGGTATGAGGGGGATTTCTTTCCAACAGGCAATGATAACACGGGAGCATTTCCGAACTTCAACGCCATAAATATTGGCGCGCCATTTGATTCGACAGGAACCCAATTTGCCCCTCAGTTAAATGTGGATCAGAATCGCAATCAGTTTAAACTTCGAGCCCGTTTCGGTGCGGATATTGCGATGGCGGATCATTTCTCGAGTGGATTCCGAATTGCCACGGGACAGAACAATTCTCCAACATCCACTAACCAAGGAATGGGCACTGCTAGTTCGGCCACGCAAGGTCAGGGCGGCAACTTCAGTAAGTATGCCATCTGGTTGGATAGAGCCTTTCTCCGATATGACTCGAAATACGAGGATTTACTGACAGCTACTGCTTGGGTCGGTCGATTTGATAATCCCTTCTTTTACACACCGCTCATCTGGGATGACGATCTCGGCTTCGATGGAGTCGCTGCTACGGTCAAGGGCAACGTGACTGAGGGATTACAAGTTTTCACGACCGGTGGCGCATTTGTTGTTTATAACACCGATTTCAACTTCTCCTCAAACCAACCAGAAAAATTCAGTAGCTACGACAAATACCTTTTGGGTGTACAAACCGGCATCGACTGGAAAGTGGCTGATGATTGGAAGGCCAAAGTCGCCGCAGCCTATTATAGTTTTTATAATATCGAGGGTAAACTCTCCACCCCTTACACTCCGCTCACTAGCAGTGATGCCAGCAATACGGACAGCAGTCGCCCTTCTTTTGCTCAGAAGGGGAACACCTACATGGCCATCCGTGATATTCTACCCGATGCCAGTAATGATTTTGGAGCCATCAACCAATGGCAATATTACGGACTCGCCACCAAATTCAACGTCCTTTCCCTTACGGGGCGCCTGGATTACGATGGGTTTGAGCCAGTCCGCGTCTCGCTTATATCGGAGTTTGTTCAGAATCTGGCTTTTAAAAAATCGGATATCAATAGTATTGCAATCAATAATCGAGCGGAAGCGGATCCTAGCATCGTGGACGATATCGGTGACTTCGATGGGAGCCCATATGGTTGGTATGGCGAGTTCCGAGTTGGCACGCCTGCCCTCTCGAAGCGCTGGGATTGGCAGCTCAATCTAGGTTATCGTTGGATCGGTTCCGATGCCGTCGTTGACGGATTCAATGACTCTGATTTTGGTCTGGGTGGAACAAACATGAAAGGATTCACCGTTGGTGGAATTCTTTCGTTATCAGAGAATGTTAGCCTCGGAACACGCTGGATGGGAGCTGATAGCATAGCTGGTCCGCAGTACCACACCAATATCCTCTACTTTGAAATCAACTCGAAATTCTGAAGCGTCATGAAAAAAAATCTCATCTCTGGACTCGCTATTCTGAGTCTGCTCGCAACCACCATTCCATCGGTTTACTCTGCTGAGGAGGATCCGACTGCCAAGTTCCGCGAAGCGCTCAAAAATACCATGCTGAAGCTTCGCGATGCGCAAGGTCAACTCGCCAATGCCCAAGCCGCCACCATTGCCGCCGAAAGCAAGGTCGAAGATTTGACTTCCAAAAACAAAGAGCTCACCAAAGACCTCGTCTCCGAACGCAATGCGGCTTCCACTCAGATTTCCGACCTCAATAAAAAAATCAGTGCTCGGGATGACTCCATTTCGGAGTTACAGGCGTCCCTCGCAAATTGGAAGAAATCCTACGAGGATGTCACTAAGTTGGCAGCTCAACGAGAGAATCAGAGGGCTATCTTCGAGGCCAAAGCTATTAAGCTCGAGAGACAAGTCGAAGACCAGAAGTTCCGAAATATCCAAATGCATAAGATCGGAATGGGCATTCTGGATCGTTACGAAAAGTTTGGTTTGGGTGATGCCATCCTGGCGCGTGAGCCATTCACAGCCGTGCAACGGGTGAAGTTTCAAAATCTCATTCAGGATTTTTCGGAGGAACTCATCGATGCCCGCATTCCAGCCAATGAGCATACAGAGAAGGCGCAGTGACGTTTTTTGTAACTTGTCGGAATTGTGACAAAGTTTCTATCCGCTCCCATTCATTATTCGCCGAGTTTTCTCATAGATATTCATGATTTTTAAGCGTTCCAGCAATTTGCGTAGTGTTCGTGTTTTTCAGGCTTTGGAAGGATTTAAAAAATCCCGACAAGCCATAACGTTGATCATTCTACTGGCTTGGATTATCACGACTCCGGTTGCCCAATTGAATGCTGGTGATGTTTTGCGAGGAGGCGCTAGTGCAGGAAACGCTCGCAGAGCCTCAGAATCTAGGGCCAATGCTGGTGCAGTCACCGCAGATGCTGCAAAAGTTCGAGCCCAAGACCGACTAGCCCGCACGACTAAGACCGTAAATGACATGCGTGCGCTTCAAGCCGCTGCCCGGGCTGCCGCAGGCGCTTCCACAATTTCCAATGGACTAGCCGAGGGCGGTCTGAAAGTTCTCACTGGCCCCAACGCCAAGTGGCAAGGGGCGAACGCACCCACGCAGTCCGGAAACAACGTCAACATCACCCAAACAGCTTCTCAAGCCCTTCTCCATTGGGAGACATTTAATGTAGGGAAAGAGACCACGCTCAACTTCGACCAATCCGCCGGCGGTGTGGATGCGGGAAAGTGGATTGCGTTCAATAAAGTCTTTGATCCCGCCGCGAAACCCTCCGAAATCCGGGGCAAAATCAACGCCCAAGGCCAAGTCTACATCATAAACCAAAACGGTATCCTCTTTGGCGCTGGTTCCCAAGTCAACGCCCGAGCACTTGTTGCCTCGTCATTACCGATCAACGACAACCTCGTCAAAAATGGTCTCCTCAACAATAAGGATGCTCAATTTCTCTTTTCGGCAATCGATGTCCCGGGGGGATCCGATGGCACACCGACATTCACACCAACTGATGTTCCTGCAACTCTCGGGGATATTATTGTTGAGCGCGGTGCTAAAATTATGAGTCCCGAACTTGCCGGCGGCAATGGCGGACGCGTCATGCTCGTGGGCGCCAACGTTCGCAACGAAGGCGAAATCTCAACACCCGCTGGGCAAACCATCCTCGCTGCAGGTCTTCAAGTGGGCGTCCGTGCTCACAGCAGTAATGACCCCAGCTTAAGAGGCCTTGACACTTGGGTGGGCGCTATCGGTGACTACGCTGGCACCGTCACCAACTCCGGTCTCGTGGAAGCCAAAACTGGCAGTATCCTTGCCGTCGGCAAGCAAATCAACCAATCCGGCGTCCTCGAAAGCACGACCTCTGTAAACCTCAACGGTCGCATTGACTTAAGTGCAAGCTACGGCGCTGTGGCGAACCCGAATTTTGACAATGCTGAGAAAACGGGTGGGGGCGCACCCATTTTCCTAAACCAATTTACAGGAAGTGTTTTATTTGCTCCCAGCAGTCTCACCCGCATCGTGCCGGATTACGAGTCAACGAAATCCGTCCCAGGAATTAAACTATCTCAAAACTCTAAAATAAATGTAGATGCAAATACGATAAACTTTGCATCTGGATCGAGATTATTTTCGCCCTCTGGAGAAGTGCGTCTCCGCTCGGGAATTTGGGCCTTCAAGGATGACGATTCCAACAATCGGACCATTTTTAATGAAGATGGCGAAACCGTCCAAGATGGAATCAACTCGAATTTCGCCGATGGCGGGCAAAGGTTTTTTTATCAAGATGGATCGGTTCAAATCGCGTCAGGTTCTATTTTGGATGTCTCGGGAACTCCGGATGTATTTGTCCCCCAAAAACAATACATCCAAGAAATCCAACTTCGCGGCACTGAGTTGTCCGACTCTCCGTTGCAACGCTCGCTTGGATTAAGAGGCAAAACGCTTACGGTGGATTTACGGCGGAGCGGAACCTACGGTGGGAGGTTTTGGATTGGAACACCGTTGGGCGATGCCACCGGGTTGGCAAATGTCATAGAGAGGAATGTGGCCCAACTCACAACGCGTGGCGGAACAATCGAAATCTCCTCGGGCGGCACGATTCTCGCCGATCCAAGTTCGGAAATCAATGTCTCGGGGGGGTACACCCGCAACGAGGGCGGGGCTTCAAACACTACTCGTCTCCAGCGGAGTGGACAGATTTTGGATATTTCTGCGGCCACCCCCGATGTTATTTACGACGGTTTGTTCGAGGAAACAACGACAGCCAAGTCTGTGAAATGGGGGGTTGAAAAGATGTTTCGAAAAGTTTTATCTCCCACGGAACTCAACGCAGAGTCCTCTTATATTGAGGGCGCGGCAGGGGGAGCACTGAAGTTAACCGCTCCCTCTATTCAACTCTCCGGAAATGTTCTAGGAACAACAGTTACTGGCCCCAAGCAACTCGCCGCCCCACCAGCCCACTCCTCACTAAATCTTACTTTCAGAAATCAAAAGCGGGTTGAGATATCGCCATCCGAGATTTACTTTTTGAATTCTAGTCCGTCTCCGCCAAAGGTTGTTTTCGCAAATAGCAAAGGGGTTTCTGGTCTTTCGCTATCGGGCCGAGAGTTGGGGGAAACTTTCACGATAACACCTGACATTTATTCCGAAAATGGCGGCGGTTTTGGATTTCTGAATATTGATAACACGGACGGCACCATTCTTGTGCCGAAAAGTTCCCACCTCGAGCTCCTAGCCGGCGGCTCACTAGCCCTCAAGGCCACGAATGTCGAAATTCTATCTCCGATCACGATCCCAGGAGGCAGCCTTTCAGTATTAGCATACAATTACTCTCCATTTACTTACGCAGAAAATTCGCTGGATCCTATTTTTTCAACCCAACCCGCTCCTGCCGTTATTGACGGCTATGGCATCGTCAACATTGGTGCCTCGGTTCTTCTAAATGTATCCGGAACACGACACGATGAACGTGTTGTTTCTGAGCTATTCTCGAATAAAGGCCGTGCCCTAGATGGCGGGGCCGTGTCGCTTGAGGGATTCTCAATCTTAATGGATTCCTCTTCTATGGTAGATGCCTCGGGGGGTATTGGCTACACTGGTCGGGGCAAAATTTCAAAAGGCAATGGCGGTAGTATTTCGATTTTGGCTGGGAAGGACCCGATTTTAAGCACTTCTGCCGGTGGTATCCTTCAACTCCCTGGAACCTTGCAAGCCTTCTCAGCAGTCAAGGGCGGTTCCCTCCGAATTCAGGCTCCCGGAATTGTGCTCGCCGGCAAGACTGGTGATGCGCCTGTTCTCTCACAAGGATCGATCCTCTCTTTGTCTCCGGACTTTTTCCAGAGGGGTGGATTTACAGAATATTCCCTAATTGCATCAGGGCTTAACGATTCGAGTAATCCAAGTATTGATGTGACGCCCGGAACAATCATCAATCCGATTGCCCAGACTCTCGTCGCTGCGAATTCCAACAGTCAGATTGGCCGCATTGTGATGGACCCTATTTTGCTGCCGATTGGTGTCCGTTCACCGGCGAGCCTGAACCTCGATGCCCGTGGCTACAACGATGATGTAACCCAAGAAATTGTGGAATCTATCGGATCGATTTCATTAGGAGCTGGGGCGGTGATTCATACCGATCCACTTGGCAAAGTCAGTCTTCGCAGTCAGACATTGTCGATCCTTGGCACCATCGATGCCCCCGCTGGGAAAATCACTCTTCAAGCAGACAGCAGATACCCGCTATCGCAGGCGGCAGCGGCTATAAACAGCAACGCCTTGGTGACTCTTTACCTGGCACCCTCCGCCAAGCTTCTCGCACAAGGCACCACGGTGCTGATACCTGATCCCTTCGACCGCCGCACGGGTCAAGTTCTCAGCGGAGGTTCCATTTCCCTCAAAGGAAACATCGTGGCTGAACAAGGCGCTATCTTCGATGTCTCAGGGGCTTCCGATCAACTTGACATACACCCCTCTCGCTTGGGAGCAACCATCCTTCCGATGACAGACGCCGAGTTAACATCCCAACCCTTGGGCCAACAAGCTATACGCACAGAAGTGGATAGCAACGCCGGTACGATCATCCTTCAGGGATCCCAGTTGCTTCTCTCGGATGCGACGTTGCGGGGCGTTACGGGTGGTCCTACGGGAGTCGGTGGGCTTCTCTCGGTCTCATCGGGCGCGTTTGTTATTCAATCGGGCGCAGATAACACGATGATCGTTTCCCAATCCGGTCCAGTGATCCCTTCTCAAAATGCGGCCCTCGACGTGGGCAAGGCTGTGCTAGGCACAGATGAGTCACCACTAACTGGGAAAGGTTATTTCGCTGCATCGACATTCGCAACAGGCGGATTTGACTCACTGGATTTGGGATTTGAATACTTCGCTTCAGCCTCGGTTCCCTACGGTGGAAATATCGATTTTGTCGGCCCTGTGTCGATCAACGCGCCTGGATTCATCCGATTGGCAGCGGGCGGTGTTGTTACAGCAAATGACGAAGTGTCACTCAATACTCCCTATGTTGCCATCGGGCAGGAATTTCGCCCTCCCATACATCCAAGCGATCCTGCTTTCGTTCCTTTTAAAAACCAAGACAACGAACCGATGGAAGTTGCGCCCACTTCGGGGCCGGGTTCGCTTGCCATCAATGCCCGTCTCGTGGATGTAGGAACCGCCGTGCTGAAGAATATCAGCACCCTTTCCATCACTGCGCCGAACGGGGATATCAGGGGGAGCGGGTCACTGAATGTTGAGGGTTCCATCAACCTCACTGCCGCCCAGATTTATCCCACGCCCCTCGGGAAGTTCGAGATTTTTGCCTACGGCGATGGAGGAGCAGTTCAAATCAACCAATCAGGTGTCCGCGAACTCCCTCTTTCTGCTGGAGGGAGCCTTTCGATTTATGCACCGAATATCATTCATGCCGGGACCCTGCGTGCGCCCTTTGGTTCCATCACACTGGGCTGGGATGGATTGGATACGAATTCCGCAACGGAGATTCTTGACAACCCAGGCAATTTGGTTGCCGGTTCGGGAAATTTTCCAGTTACTCAAAGCCTCATTCTCCGTGCCGGAAGCGCATTATCGGTGTCTGCTATCGATCCCCTCACAGGCAAGGGCATCCTTATTCCTTTCGGCTTGAGCCCGGATGGAAACTCCTGGATCGATCCCCGAGGAGTCAATGTGACCACCGCCGGAATGCCCGAGAAAAAAATTCTTCTGTCAGCCGATTCAATTAACCAAGAGGCCGACTCAATGATCGATCTTCGAGGAGGTGGCGATTTGCTGGCCTATCGCTGGATTTCCGGACCGGGCGGAAGCGCGGATATTCTTGGCGCGCCGACACCTTTCAATTCCACGGGAGAGTATTCCTCCGCAAAACTTGTTTCCTACAACGGAAAAACTTACTCCTCGCGCATGGCTTTGGACCCCGCCGATTTCAACGGCCAACTGCCAACGCCCGGAAAAACCGCCTACTGGCTCGAAATTCCCGACTCCTACGCCATACTCCCAGGCTTAAAATCTGAATTCGCTCCCTACAACCTTTTCAATACGGGCGCCAATGCCGGTTCGCTCGGTGGCGATGCCGGATATGTCTCCTCGCTCAAACTCGGCGACCGCATCGTGTTCGATGGAAACTCCGCTCTTCCTTCAGGCACCTACACCCTGCTTCCCCGCCGATATGGCTTGATGCCAGGTGCCTATCTGGTTACGCCGCTTGCCGGCTCCATCAACCAATTTAGCAATGCCGAGGGCGCCGCATTTGCCTCCGCCTTCCGCACGAATTTCTTCTCCTCTCCCACGGCAGTTCCTGCCTTGCGAACAAATTTCGAAATCCTCACGCCAGCCGTGCTGGCCGCACGGGCGGAATACGAGACTTTCAGAGCCAATACCTTCATTCCAGCGGCCGCTACCGCACTACGCACAATCGTTAGCCAACCACTCCCTCGCGACTCGGCCGGCCTCGCCATTCAAGGTGTCACAGCAATAGCCCTGCGCGGAAATGTTATCTCCCCCAGCGCGGGCGGCCTCGGAGCCAATATCGACATCAGCTCCACGAGCGCTATCACCATCGGCAGGTTCACCACGGATGCCGATGCCGTTGTGCTCGATTCAAGTCGCCTCAACTCTTGGGGAGCTTCAAGCCTCCTCATCGGCGGACTCCGCCGCACCACGACATCGGGAACCGTCGTGGATATGAATACCGAGTCTCTCACACTCACCGGCTCCCTTGAAGGCTCCGACTTGATCCTTGCATCCAAATCCTCACTGACACTGGAAGATGGTTCCTCCCTAGATTCCACTGGTGCTGCCGCCATATCCTCCGGAAAAATCTCTATCGCCGGTCAAGGCGCTCTGGTACGCGTCAGCTCGGATGCCAATGCCGACTTCGCCCGCACCAGCACGGCGGGCGATAACGAGCCCAGCCTGACGGTTAATTCGGGAGCATCCCTCTCGGCCACCAGCCTGATTCTTGAATCTACCAAGTCTGCTTCCATTTCGGCCTTGGCTTCCATCTCCGCTCAAAACCTTTCCGTGGGAAGCGAAAAAATTGTCGTCGATTTCGTAGGCTCCTCCACCGATTCGACTGCCCTCATTCTTGCTGGTGACCTCCTCAGCGGTCTGTCCTCGGCGCGGAACCTGAAACTGAACAGTTATTCTGGCATAGACTTCAACGGATCCGGCACACTGGGATCGCAAAATCTGAATTCTCTCACACTAAATTCAGGAGGGCTTCGGGGAATCACGGCTGATGTCACGCTACAAGCCGCAAGCGTGTCACTCGCCAATCCATTGGATTCCATCATCGAGGATGCCGATCCAGGCAACACGCTCCAGATTTTGAGCAATAAACTGAACCTCGGCTCGGGAGAGTTTCAACTGTCCGGATTTGACAGCACAATCGTCACTGCCTCTTCTGGCGTTCTTGCCAGCGGCTCAGGATCACTTAAATCAGACGGGTCACTCACTATCGGTGCTCCAGCCATAGCTGCCAGCCGGCTTACAAATTACTCCATCGAGGCCTCCGGGGAACTGACACTCAATGACATTCCAGGCTCAGTCACCGTCTCCAGCGAACTAGGCGCAACCCTTTCCCTCATCGGCTCCACGGTGGATGTCAACTCCGATATCTCCCTGCCCAGCGGCGTGCTGAAAATTCAGGCCATAACCGGAGATATCACCATTGGTTCGAAGTTGAGTGTCGATGGCTCGGCCCACACCTACTACGATACCACTCGCTATGCCGACGCCGGTTCGATTGTGATCCAGTCCGACACAGGCAACATTGTTTTGAATGACTCCGGCGTTCTGTCTGCCTCGGGAGCAACTGCTGGCGGCCATGCCGGATTGCTCCAACTCGGAGCCAGTGAGGGCGAGTTCCAAAACTCAGGGACACTCCTTGGTAAAGCTGCCAACGGCTATGATGGCGGGTCGTTCCAACTCGATGTCAAAGTCCTTTCGGATTTTGCCGCTATCAACACACCTCTCGAAGATGGCGGGTTTTCCATGTCCAGAAACTTCCGCGTCCGCACTGGGGATGTCGCCTTGGATCAGGCTGTAAAAGCCCACACCTTCGAACTCGCAGCCGATGCCGGAAGTATCACCATCTCGGAACAAATCGACGCATCGGGCGTAACCGGAGGCAAGATCGCGATATCGGCCTCGGGAAGCCTAACTCTCCAAGACGGAGCGGATTTGAGCGTCGCGGGCCAGAACTTCAGCTCTGCTGGAAAAGGCGGGGAGATTTTCCTTGCAGCAGGTTCCCAAGCGACTGGAGCTGTTGATGCCACAGCGACACTCAATCTGGAGGCTGGGTCACTTGATCTTTCTGTGGCATCTTACATCGCGGGCAACTACGACGATCCCGGCAGCAGTGCGTTTGAAGGAAAATTCCAGGGAGTGCTTCATCTCCGCGCCCCGCGCTCGAATTCCGCCATCCAAATCGACCCTTTTGCCAGCGCCATCAATGGTGCCTCCGCTATCGTGGTCGAGGGTTACAAACTTTACGACATCACCGACGCCGGTGGCGTTATGAACATTTCCCTCCGCGATCAAATCAACTCGGATGCTTCCGATTTCATGGACAATGAAAACGACATCACCTCTTCACTGTTTACCTCGATCCCTGAAAATTTCGTCCTTG
>Ga0114971_10002833_pt1 | contig 11869 bp, 16 predicted proteins | sample M_140625_MF_Meta_FD_87320 | JGI IMG/M metagenome (GOLD analysis project Ga0114971, IMG submission 87320) | Freshwater microbial communities from Lake Montjoie, Canada to study carbon cycling - M_140625_MF_MetaG | ecosystem: Environmental > Aquatic > Freshwater > Lake | place: Lake Montjoie... | reverse complement strand
CAAACTGAGATAACGGAAATATATTTTCGCTATTTTCTTCCCAATATTTATCATCTACAAAACATTTCATAGAATAGTTTCCCATGTGTGCTTTTATTTCTCTAGAAAATCCACCTGCACCAATCAACACTTTTTCCATTATCTATTTGATTTTTTATAAATTTCAAATTTTGACAAGTCTGGATAAGGTAGTTCCAGATCCGCGTTGCTTTTTTTGGTTCCATCTATATTATAGAATTGTCCCATTAGCAGCATTCCTCTCGCCGCCAATTCTGGCATCATGTAAAAGTTCCATCCAAGCATATCAAGATTGTCGTCGTGATATGAGCATTCTCTTCTTCCTGAATACCTAGCTCTTTTGAACCATAGATATGCGTCATGGTCGTCCGTTAGTATAGCACCGCCTTTACTTAGCTTAAAATGCTTGTAAGGCCCTGTGAAGGATATGCACATATGAGTTCCTGGTTTGTACATATCCGCGGTAAATGATAATGCGGAATCCCATACGTTTGTTGGCTCTAACTGATAGGCACCCTTTATTGTCTTACCCTCTACTTTTCTAAACTTAACCTTAGCACCAGCGTGTATTATTTCACAAGGTACGGATGGATAGGTTCTTGAAGGTATGGTTATTTCTTGTCCACATACTTTTTCATACATCAATGCTAGAAAAAGTGCGTTGCTTTGGTTGTCGACTGATACAACATACTTGGCACCGGTGTAGTCACCTAATGCCTTTTCAAAGTCTTCTGTTATTTTATAAACTCCATTTGCCATATCATATTTTATTATTTATTATTAAAAAGTTTAAGTTCGAGCATAAAGAAGGAGAAAAGACCGAAACGTCCGCACCGAAGCCTGGTCAAAAACCCGTACCTGGACAAAAGCCAACCGAACCGACACAAGGACAAAAGCCAATCACCAAACCAGGAACTCCTGGCACAACACCGGCACCTGCAGAGGTTTAATTAAGTAAACTACCATCTTCCCAATTCTCTTAAAAAAGAATGTGATTCTAATTCTTCTCCAGTCGTTACCCAATGATTCCAGTTATATCTCAGACCATTAGATTTATAATGTAAGGCAGATCCGTTGTTTCTACTTACAAAAGACATTATTGATTCCGTGTGTATAGAGAAGTGTGTATACTCGTTCTCACCACATCCACAAGCAGTTGATGATCCATTATTGAACTCCCAAGTAAGCGGCCTCAATCTACAGTTGGTACACGGAAGCCATTCTTCTATATCTTTAGGAATAGTATAAGCTGAAATACATTTGTATTTACCCTCAATTATTGAGATTTTAATGTCTCTTATTGTTTCTATCATAATAATATTTCTATTGCTTTATCAACATCTTCGAATCCTATCAAAGGATCTACTTTTATGACTCTTTCTTTAGGTATGTGTTTCAGTATGTCTTTCACCTGGTCGTCTATAACAACATAGTTTTCTATCTCGTTATCAGAAATATACTGTTCAATTTCTTCACCTCTGTCTATACCAATACCGGTCGTTCCAACAATCTCAGTTGATATACCATTGTCTCTGAATATCTGTTTAAGTTCTTCTAATGAATGTTTTACTCTCCAGGTAGAAGTTACTACTATCTTTGAACGAGTGTAACACACAACCTCATTTATATAAGAAACAATCTTTCTATCAAATCTTCTATCATAGACACTTAAAGGAATAGGAACACCCAGTCTTAACGACCATTCAAGATCACTCTTGTGGGTTCTCAATACACCATCTATGTCTAAAAATATTGTCATATTACAAATATATGAAAAGCCACTCGATTTGAGTGGCTTTTGTTATATAAAAAATTGATTTATGTTTGGTATGTCTTCACTTCTATCATTTGGATTGTATTTGAATCCTTTTCGATTCTTTTCGTCAAACAATCTGTTTGATTCGATAAGCTTCTCCATCGAGACTGTTGGCTTTATTGATTTAATTTCTCTGTGCCAGAAATCGTATCTTTCGTAGTCGTTATTCATACTCTTATATATTAGTATTCGTCTTCGTCATCGTAGTAGTCGTCGTATCCACCATCTTCATTGTCTTCGTCGTCTTCGTAATCTAAATAATGAAAAACGTCGTTCTTATCGAACAAGTCAACCAATAGATTAACATCTTCTTCTTCTAAATCAAGATCTTCTATATGGAAAACGTCGGTAGTCTTATCAAGCTCATAGCTAAGCTTTCCTTCTTTTACAAATCCTTTGATGGTTGCGATAACACCCTTTCTATCGACACACTCGTCTAAACTGTAGTAGCTAAATAATTTCATTTTTTTCTGTTTTAATTCTTAATCTGTTTATATATATTTTACAAAAAGTTTATTTTATTCATAACATTTGTTTAAACTTCTCAGTTTCTAATCTTTTAATTTCGATTCCTAAATCTTTACCTTTGAATCCTTGACTCATAAGTTCCTGAGAAGAAGTAGTTGGCTTGTAGTCAACAAACTTAACCAGCATATCGTTTTGGTTATTACTAACTCTCAACCACTCTAAGATAGTCGCGTCTGTAATTGCACAATTTTGTCTTTTTCTAAACAAATCTAATACGTCTTCAACATTCATCTTAGAAAGATCTAGTAAGAATACAATCTTCTTCGCGTTCTCTATTTCTATTCTGAACTCTTGAACCAATTTTGTTTCCAATCGATTGGTATCTGCGTTCTTGAATAGGTTTGTAAACACTACTACAAAGTCTTTACTATTTACTAAGTCTGTGTTTATTTCAACACCAGGAAATACTTGGTCCCACATATGGAACTTAGTAAAGAAAGCTAAGTAGTTATTGTAGTCCTTAGCTTGCTTCCAAGCTTTCTTCATTTCTTCCCAAACTCTTTCTTGTGAGATTCTTTTCATTTCACCACTCTCTGGATCTATGTTCTCAAGCTGATTTCTTTTTTCAATCGCAACCTCTGTATCTTTATGTAAAGGATGTCCGTATCTTGATGCAAATCTAAATGCTCGCAAAATTCTCAAACTATCTTCTTCAAATCTTTCAGTAGGGTCGCCAATCATTCTAGTGACACCATCTTTTAAGTCTTGCTGACCACCAACTAAATCTACAATCTCATTAGTATCTAAGTCAAAGAATAGTCCGTTGAAAGAAATATCTCTACGTTTAACATCTTGTTCAATCGTTGCTCCTAATTTGACTTCTGGGTTTCTACCTTTAGAAACATCTTCTCTAAATGTAGCAATCTCCATTCCCTCTGGTTGGTCTTTCGTAAATACAACTACCACACCGAATGCTTTACCCTGAAGGTTAGTTCTGTATTTATCGTCGATAATACCAAGTACTTCATCTGGAAGTGCATCAGTTGCTAAGTCAAAGTCTTTTGGTTTATCACCAGTCAAGAAATCTCTGACAGCACCACCAACAAGGTATAGTTTCTTACCACTTGCTTTAAATAGTTTGTGTAAGTCTTTAACAGATTGTGGAATAATATCCAACATTGTTTTATTAGATTCTAAGAACATTTCGTATTTAGTTATTATTCGCACAAATATAGTTATTATTTTAATCTTTATATAAAGAATTCACTTTTATTCCTCTTACCGTATCGACAAGGTTATCAAACTCTTCGATTGAAACTCCTTTTTTGTTGCAGTAGAAATCAATAATCTTTTCTTTCACACCACCAGGATTCGCACTCGTTTCTCCCATCTCGATGTTTCCTTCCAAAACATCTATTACAAGCTTTCTGAATTTATTTGCTTCTACCCTATTGACAAATTTTAGAGTACATTCGTTTCCTTCTATATAAGACACATTACCAGTACCATTCAAAGTAAGTTCCCATTGTCCACTATCATAAGGAAGGTCTTCATCGCGTTCGGTACCACCACGTTCGACACCAACCGGAATAGAAAACTTTAATCCAAATGTCGATGCGTAATAAGCTTGTCCTGGATAAAAGTCTAAGTTATTTACACATTGTAAAAATGTTTCTTGGTCTGCTGGTAACAAACAGATATCAAGGTTCAACCATAAAGAACCTCCATCAAATCTACCATCTTCCTGCCAATACTCCCAATTTTCATTACTTTGATATTCATCAAATGCCAACCAAAGGTAGAAGTTTCCAATAACATTTCCACCTAAGCTTATGTTGAAAACACCATGTTTCGAATAAAGGTCAATCATCTCTTTCAACTTTCTAGCTTCTTCTTTTTCTTTAGCAGTATCTGCCCAAGCATTTAGATCACCAGCTCTTTTAGTATGTCCAAGTTTGTTAAGGCCGGCGGCCGCGTTTTTATATGTTTGAGTATTTAGCTCTTCATCAAATCTCTTTAAATATCTCATCTGTAAAAATCGTTTACTTTTAGTCGCTTGATAGAATTATCAACAAAAATTCTATATTGTGTTTCTGTCATTTCATCAATCATAGTAGTAATCTCTTCGGTTATCTTCGAAACAACCTCAGGTGTCACGTCATCTCCAATGAGTTTGGTTACTCCATCAGTATATCTTTTAAATCTTACTATCATTTCCTTTATATTCTCATCAGTAAATCTGTTATCAGGTAAGTTGTTTGTCAATATTCTTCTTACTGCCTGAACTTTATCAAATGTAGGAAGCAAAGCGATTGATTTCTTAACATTACCTGCCGGATCATTAGGCATTTGTATACTTCCTTCGAATAAGTCTATCATAAACTTTCTGAACTTCATAGCTTCAGCTCTTCCTTCAAATACAAACCTGTCGTTTTCCCAGTTCTCATTACCCATTGGTTGAGGATCAAAGTTTCCAGCAGCATTCGTTAGCTTAACAAATGGTCTATTTGGAGTATAGACACCATCCCAATAGAAATCCCATTTTTTAACTCCACGATCTTCAGTATTGAACCATTCTTCAGTTTCTTCGTCAGCAGCAACCATACCCAAAGTAAAGTTTAACCAAATTTCATTATCACCACCAACATAGTCCCATAGTCTATCCTGAAACATGTCATCGTCGCACCAAACCGCCAAATGAAAGTTTCCTGTCATCTCGCCTTCTATATCTCTTTCTTTAAGAGGACTTACATAAGTCAAAGTTCTATTTGGATTTGTACCCTCCCATTTCTCAAAAACTATAGATGCTTTGAAAACTCCTGTATGAGCATACGATTCTTTTTTGTCTTTAATTCTTTGAATTCGTTCTTTTTCTTGTACCGTAGCAACATAGTCAGTCATCGCAGCAGCTCTTCTTGTATGTCCAAGACTTTGAAGTGCCTTTGCAGCTTTTGTATATGTCTGTGATTTAAGCTCGTTGAATTTCTTTAAGTATTTCATATTATCCTATAAATTTGTTTGCACTCACTGCCTTTAAGAAGTCTGCGATTGCTTCCATACTGAATCCAAAGTCAGAAGAAAGTCCTGCCTCAGCCAATATTTTAGCTTCGAACATCTCATAGAAACTATCAAAGTCATTATATCCACTTGGGTATCCTAAGTTTGGTTCAGAGAACATCTTAATCAATAAATTTTTCAATGTTTGTGCAGATTTTCTATCTGTAATAGAAACACTTCCAGTAAGAGAGTCATCATACTCGTCAATCTTAACGTCGTTTATCTTTACAGATCCTGCCTCGAAGTAAATTTGAATACCGATGTTGTTCGTCCAAAAGAATCCGTTTCCGAAATATGGCTCTGGCATAATCTCCATACATTTCTCAAGTGTTTCTTGATCAGCAGGAACAGATCCTAAAAATAAACCTAATGGCATGTCGAAGTCAACTCCTTGTTCCTTGTTGTATTCATACTCATCCAAGAATCCATCTCTATCGAAAGTGATGTAAGGATGAAATCTCCCAACGAAGTCTTCACCGTCAGCATTGTTCTCTATGCTAAGGTTGTAAGTTCCAAACTTAGAAGTCTCTGCCTTCATCTTTTCCCATTTCTCGGTATTTTGAACCACCTCTCTCTTTTCTGCCCAGTCTCTAAGATCGTCAGCTCTTTCTTTGTTGAAAGAACTTTGTTTTAGTAGCTTAGCAGCAGCACTTCTATATGTCTGAGGTCTTAGCTCTTCGTTAAATTTCTTTAAGTATTTCATATGTCTTTCTTTTTTTATTGCGCTATTACATTATCGCTGAACCATCTGTACGAAAAGTTGTTATTTCTAACCTTAGCCTTGGTATCATCGTCGTATAGTCCGTTCAATGTTATCTTCCTGAAAAGATCCATTATCTTTTCGATTTGCTCTGACTCTCCACCAATCACGGATATTATGTCATGTATGTGTCCTTCGAATGGCTCAATCAACTTTGGAAGCTCTTTTTTGAATTTGAATGCAGAAGCTCTGTCTGTAAAAACCCCAAAGTAGTATTTATCCACAGGTCTTTCCAATGTTATCATAGCATTGTGGAAACTATTCTCGAACATATCGTAGATGTCATGTGCCTCTGGTCCGGTAATAAGCTCGCCTGTTTCCTGGTCATTGTTCCATTCGTCGAGTCCGTGCAGCCAGTCGCTTAGACTAACTCTGAAAGAGAACATAGGAACTCCACTATATTGTTTTAGAGTAGAGTGATCATTTTGTCTCTTTGCGTCTTCGGTTGCCATGAAGTTAAAGCTTATCGTGAAAGCAAGTTCGTCACCTTTCTTCCATGCACTCACCAGATCCTCTGCGCTTTTGTGATTTATAGAAAGATTTCCATTTCCATCAAACGAACTTTCTTCAAATGACCCAAAGTGGAATTTTGCCTTAGGATTCGTTACCTTGACCGGACTGCCAATCTTTCCGTTGTTGTTACAGAAATACATGTTGTAGAACCCGAATTCCTGTTCGTTTCCGTAGTCCACAAGCTTTCCACCTCTTTCTTCTTTGAATTTGTTGATAAGTCTTTTTCCTGCATTTCGGTACGTGTTAGGGTTCAACTCTTCGTCGAATCTTCTTAGATGTTTCATATATTATGTTTCTTTATTTCTATCTTATCAGGGAATTTCTGGGCCATCTCTAAAAGAGTCTCTACCGCTTCTATTCCTTCTTTATCAAACTTCATAGGGTTGTGATTTTTATTTGACTCAGCAAGTTTGACCGGGTCTGATATACGATGGTGTCTATCACCTTCGTTACTACATAGATGCCATACTAGATTATAGTTTATCTGTCTACTAAGAAGTTTCTTTAAAAAGTCTTCATATCCTGGAAATGCAGCAACGAATCTGTCTCTCTCATCTTCATCAACTTCGATAGACCATCCTGCTTTATCATCAGTAAGTGTCGGCCACCCATTATCTTTATCGACTACATTTATCCTAAAATAAAGAGGGTCTCTACCTTCCATTCCTTCAATACCAAGTACTTTTTCACAATAAGATTTGAACTCTTTCCATCCATGGATGTCTTTGTTCGCAACAGTTCCCCCTACTTTATACATAAGACGTATCTCTGCCCTGAATTTGTTTATCTCTGTAACTCCGGCATCGTATGACATTCCAAGATCTTTAATCCTTTCATCCGCGACTGCAAGGTCTTTTATACACTCCATCATATCTAAATTAGAAGTCAAATTATCTGGCATAATCAAAACAACCTTGTACGTTCCTTGAAACTCACTTACTTCTATTTCGAATCCAACGTCTTTTAAGTCCATAAGTATGTCCTTTATGTCTAATACTATATCACTGTCTGCTGATTCTAGAATTTTGCTAAACTTTCTCATAAAGTATATATTTATTTTTTAATATATAAAACATGAAATGGCTAAAATTATTCGAAGACTTCAAGCAAAACAATGAAGAAGGTGATCTTCTTAAACAAGAAGACATAATAAAATGTATCGAAAAAGGTGGAATAATGTATGCTACAATCGTTCAGGAGATACCTGATAACGATCCTAAAGAACCATTAAAGGCAGTTGATATAGACGAAGATGGTCTTATTACCGTAGAACAAAACAATAAAATTGGATACGTCAAAATAGAAGACGTTGAAAAGATTGAGATATAATAAGAAAAAAAAAGAGAGTCATTAATGACTCTCTTTTTTTTAATAGTTAAAAACTATTAAGAAACTTTAATAGTTCTAGTGTTAGAAGTATTATTATTTTTAGTCAACATAATTGTAAGAACCCCATTGTCATACTTAGCTCTAGTTTCAGTAGCATCAGCATTTGTTGGTATTTGAAATTCTCTTGTGAAAGAAGCATAGTTAAATTCTCTGTAAGAATAATTAGTTTTTTCGTTTCTTTCGTTTAACTCAACGTTAGCTTTAACAGTTAATGTGTTGTTATTGTAATAAACTTCAAAAACTTCTTTGCTATAACCTGGTGCTGCAAATTCTAATACATAATTATCATTTGTTTCATAAGCATTTACAAATGGAGTAGTTGGTGTGTTATTAACCAATGTAGTTAATCCAGTTGTAAGTGGAGTTGTAGTAAATGGATTATTATTCCAGTTTACCAATGATGCGAATGGATTAGACCATGCGTTAGATGGACTAGTTGTGTTTGCCCAGTTTGTAGTGTTGTTTAACATAATTTATTTTATTTTTATTTTTATATTGAATACTTTTCAAAAAGTTTATAAAAAAAAGTTTTTTAATTTCAAATCTCTAATCATTTCTCTCATTTGAAGATCCATATTAGGTTTGCTACAAGTTTCTTTGAAGTCATATATTACGTGTTCATATCCTTCCAATATATCTCTTATCTCATATCTATGTGGATTTTTAAGCTTATCATCTTTTAGATACACATGCACGAATCCATCAGAAATAGGAACAAACAAATCTATTTCATTCTCAATACAATACTTTATCAAAGAAACTATCTTCTCAGAACATCCTGCATAAACATCCAAATGATATAACATAGCGTTCTTACCATCAAGTCTTTGCAAATCTATCTTATCAGGATTGTTTGTCTGAAATTTATTATCGAAATGAAAAAACAAATCATACCTATGAAGTATCATCATATCAGGCTGATGCTTGACTATCCCATGTAAAGCGGTAGAGGTTCTACCGTGAGAGTTTTTAAACTCATACAAGCTTCCTGTAAATTCTAAAAGATAAATCATCCTAATCTATAATAAAAAATGTTTGACGTTCACACCAACTTGTAGGTAGTGTTTCTCTCCGAAATTGAAACCCTTTGAATCCCGATTCATCCATCAATAATAGACTATTATCGTCTACTCGATAATGAGATAGTATAGGTGAATATGAAACTATTTTTATATCGATATTACACGTAAGTGCTCTCCAGTTTACTGAATCACTAATAGAATTATCTATACAAAGATTGTTTTCCCAGATTAAATCACCGTCTTTTATATCTACATCCAACATACTTTTGTTATAGAATTCTATATTATTCAATCTATGTTTTTTGACCATTTCTTTCGTAAAGTTTACTCTCACATCATGTATATCATACCCTATAGTTGGTATATCCGGAAATAACTGATTCCAATAAAAACATTGCCAACCTATACTGGAGCCCAATACAATGAATCTTTTTGGTCTTTCCAAACTCTGTATAATCTTATTGAATGTTTCAAATGGTGTTGTTCCATATGTATATGAACCATCATCATTTGAAAAACAAAAATTATTATCATCTTCACCTAAGATATCCCAATAATCATTTAAATCATCTATTAAACCCATATAGATTATATATGAAAAAAGCGCCAGTGTTGGCGCTTTTTTTATTTCTCATTTATATCAACACATATTTGTTTGACCTTACCATTTGATTTAGCAATCGGTACTTTCACTCCAATAGAGATAATAAGTACTTTACCCTTTAACTTACTTAGATCCAGATTGTCACAATATCCGTCCGTGAGTATACAATTATTGTACTGATTAAAGTTTTCAACAACATAATCAACTGCTGGCATAAGTGCGGTTCCTCCCAACCCAGATATCTTCATTCTTTCAATCTTTTTCTTATCCATAAGTTTATCAACCCATTTAACCTCAGTATCAGCTTGTACCATATTAACCTCGATATCATTTCTGTAAATATAACTCAACACTCTTTCAAAGGTATTTCCCATACTTCCCGAAGTATCTAAAATTACATTTATCGCAGTTTTCACTTTTCGAGTTCCTTTAAGACCAGCAATCTGACGACGGTTTGGCTTAACGATAGTCTTTTGCTTAACTGTACCAAAAATCATATTAGAGACTGCTCTTTTGATTTCTTTCAAGTAGTCTTTTCTTTTCTTTTGAAGCTTCGCAAGAGTTTGTTCTACATTACCCGCAGCTAAGCCACGTGCAGCCAATCTCTCCATAACATCTTTCACCATCGCATCACGCATCTCTTCCGGAACATCATCACCAATGTGTTTATCTAAGTATTCACCATTGTTGTTTTCCATATCGTCGAAGATTTGTTCTTTCGACCAAGTATCGATAGCATCACCATCTTTACCAGGATTCTTTCCGTAAGGTCCATAAGATGGTTTACCTTTACCGTCTTTACCATCTTGGTTGCCATTACCACCACAATCTGGACATGGTTCTTGACCTTCGACACTACCTTGACCTTCACCTGGTTGTTGACCACCTTGACCTGGTTGTTGACCACCATCACCTTGACCTTCACCTTCTTGCTCGCCTTTACCCTGACCTTCGCCTGGTTGACCTTGACCTTCTTGTTTATCTTGGCCTTGACCTTCTTGCTGATCTTGTTTCTGACTTTGACCTTTGTCGTCTTTTTTACCAGAGCCGTTGCAAGATTGACATTTATCGTTTTTACACTTACCGTCTTTCTTTTCTTTGTCGTACTTCTCTTTTTCGTCTTTAAGCCATTCGTATAACTCTTCGAAGATAAGCTTACCTGTGTAGTCTTTAGGTACGAATAAAGCCATGTTCTTACCATCAGCAGACTTAGGAATCTCAACAAATGAATGAGAGATATCTTCCCAGATGATATGGTTGATAATCATATCTTGTGCGATGTTCGACATTTTGTGGTCGTACTGTCCAGTGATTGTTCTACGAGGGTGGTTGAACAACAAGTGAAAATCCTCGTGAAGAGTGATAAAGTTCACTTCTTTTTGAGACATATTCTCTAAGAACTTCGGAGAATAGTAGAAGTTCATTCCTTTGCTTGTCACGTTAATCGCACAAGTTCCGATTGAGTCTTGCTCATGGAAATTGACATGTAAATTAAATTCTCCGTAGTATGGGAGGTTCACCTTGGTGTCAATAAGCATCGTTTGAATACCGTTTAAAAGTTTCTCGTGAATGTTCTTAATTATCATAATTACTATGTTTTTTAGTTATTGTTTTACAAATATACGGACAAAAGTTTAGACTACAAAAATTTTATTTATTTTTTATCAAAAAGTATAATAGGGAGAGTTAACAAAAAACAAAAAGTCGCACTATTGATGCGACTTTTTTCACTTAACTTCTTTCTGCTTAATCTTCAAAAGATTTTCCTGAACAACCACTAGATTATCTAAATCGGTTTCTATAATCTGGCGCTTAGTTTTTTCAGCAAGACTCATTCGTTTATCCATTTCATCATCAAAAAGATCACAAACATAGAGTGATTGTCTATTGAGAATGTTTAGTTCGTAGATGTTTTTGTTGTTGTCGTTTATGTCCATTATAGTCATAACAGACTCTCCGCTTAGATTATGTTGAAAGACAAGAAGCAAGTTTTCCTTTTCAATTTGACGGACACCATTGGTATTGAATGCCAGCTTTGTAGAGCTATCTTTCAAACATAGTCTCCAAAGTTTTATCCCTTTTTCTTGAGAAGGTGTGATGATTTTGTTTTCATCTGGAGTAATACTATTATCAAGACGATTTTTCCAACGTCTCCAGTATACTCTCCAAACTTTTATTCTATATCCTATTTTATATCCAAACATTTTTTATTTATTATTTTT
>Ga0114971_10002831_pt1 | contig 11874 bp, 13 predicted proteins | sample M_140625_MF_Meta_FD_87320 | JGI IMG/M metagenome (GOLD analysis project Ga0114971, IMG submission 87320) | Freshwater microbial communities from Lake Montjoie, Canada to study carbon cycling - M_140625_MF_MetaG | ecosystem: Environmental > Aquatic > Freshwater > Lake | place: Lake Montjoie... | reverse complement strand
TAAAAACACAAAAACACAAAAACACAAAAACACAAAAACACAAAAACACAAAAACACAAAAACACAAAAACAGCAAAACAACAAAAAACAAATACATTTTTTGTTAGTAGATGGATCTGGCGAAAGATGTAGCAGATGCCGAATACTTTACGCGATCCATTGCCTATTATTTACGAAGAGAGCCCTACCTACCAGCCGTAGAAACGTATATTAAAAAACTTGCGGAGAAGCACGGTGTTTCCATAAAGAAAGTGCGAAACGTAAGAGCCGCCTACGTAAAGAAGCATCCACTGGATTGGCAACGGAAGACCAAACAGACAAAAAAGACAAAAAAGACAAAACAGACCAAAAGGAAATCAAATACGAAACGTAGCCGTGGGTGAGTAAACGCCCGTTGCCCGACCGACTTCTGACTTGTATCCACGAGGGTTCATGACAGCCAGAGCACCTGTAGGGAGGCGAAGTTGTACAGCATTGTGGCTGTGACCGCACAACACAACCTGTACATTTTCATGAAGAAACAAATCGTCATCAGCCGAAGCGTAACAGGAGCTGAACGGCTTTCCTCTATATTTCGCTTCTTGAAGGGAAAAAGAGGGCAAATGATGGGTCATTAGGATAACGCGATCATCCGAAAATTTTGCAAGAGCCGAATGAAGGTACGCCTTTTGTAATGCGTGAAGAGCAAAGATATCCATGGGACTCGTGACACGAAGTCCCTGAGGAGTCGCCGTATAGGTCTCTGTATAATCACCTTTTGTAAGAACGGCTTCGTGAATTGCGGGGTCCAACGCAGACCACAGTGTCGCACCTACCACGCGAACTTTGCCAATCGAAACAGATTCGCCGTTTTGTAAAAATACTACGTTTCCCAACATCGTCGTGATTCGCCTTATTTCTCTGTCGGTGTCTTCAATGGAACGGACTTCTTTTTTATCGCAAAAGTATTCATGGTTTCCTGCGAGTACGAGAACGAGTCGCCATCGCTGAGAACACCAGCGGAGAAAGGAGGCGTATCTTGGCTTCCACGCACTACAGATATCGCCTGCAATGAGTAGTATAGGAGCGACAGGGGTTAGCATCGTGCTGTAATTGGTTCCGGGGAAGTGGTCTATGTGGAGGTCGCTCGCGTACTGGAACTCCATATCCTATCGTCTGGTATGAAATTTAGGCCCTTCCTTGCCGCCAGGACCAGCAAAGAAAAATGAGGATGTACCGTCTAGTCCTCCAATGCCTCCAGCCAAGCCCCTCGCTCCGCCTCTACAATTGCGTACTCGTCAAAGAGGGCGGTCGCCGCGGGTCCTCTCTCTGCGGTGGGTCGCTTCATCAGTCGTGCCATCTTCTCTTGAAAGGCCTCTTTGGGTGGCTCTACAAAGAGCGAATCGTCGTATCCTTGGAGGGTGTTGACGAGTCGTGCCATTTTTCCGTTGGAGCACCTGTCAATGCCTTCGCAGATTTCTTGAGCGAGGCGAATGATAAGATCTCTTGTGTTATCGTGCTTCTGAAGAAAGGCCCACACGCGATCAAGCACGTCGCTGTACCGGGTAGAAAAGGCCACCGTTTCCGCAACATCTTTGTTTAGTTCGGCAAGTATGCGAGACCTCGTTACGTCGTTCATTCGCACCACCGTTGGATCGCAGAAGCAGATGGTAATCTCCTCCAAAGTAAGCTGTCCTCTAGGGATGTCGCGTTCCATGAGAACGCGAATCGAGCGTTCTGTTGCCGATTGAACGGAGGAGCGATGGACGCTCTCAGGATCTGTCGCAAACGCACGAAGATCAACGCTTCCTTCTGGATCGCGTCGGAAGACGACGGGCTCCGTTCGTAGACGAACGATAAAGGCAGCGGCTTCCTCTTCTCTGGCGCGTGCTTCTTCCCGAATGCGTGCTTCCTCTCTAACACGTTCCTCTTCCCAAATGCGTTCCCCCAAGCGTACTCGCATTGGATCTGTGCGAGGCAAGAAGGTGTGCGTCAAGGGTGTAGGGAGTTCGTAGGGGGCTACCGCGGCTGTCAATCGGTCAATCGCTGCGGTTCGTTCGGCCTCTGGGGCCGCAGAAAACTCTGTCTTGTCTGGATGATACGTTCTTGTTAGGAACAAGAGCTGAATTGTAGCTCTTAGAACCATTGGAAGATTTGGATCGTTCAGGGGGGCGTAGCGAAGAGCCTTGTACGCTGCGATGGCCGCATATCCTGGAAGAGGGGCCTCCATCCATAGGATGCCGAGAGAACTGGACAGAGATTGGTATTCGGAACTGCTCAAATGAGGGCAGCGAGCTAACAGATTCTCGTTCTTGCGGATACGGGCACGTCGTACATACGCTACTCTGGCCGCTAAAGCGTCATCGGCTGCTGTATTTGCTGGGGCCTGTAAAGGCAATGGCAAAGGCAATGGCAAAGGCAAAGGCAACGTCAGATCCCCATCAACGGTCCATACGGCACCCGCCGTTGTTCCAAAGATGCGGTAGTGTCCCTCCGCAGCTAGTCGCTGTACACTTTGAACCATTCCCCTAGGAGCTTCTGCTCCGCCGCGGTCAATGAAGGCCTGAGCAGCGGCCAGAAGAGCAGGATCTAGGGCAGCAGCAGGAACGATAGGAGTGGGGGCAACGATAGGTATAGCCATGTTGCGAGCAATCAAGACAAGGCCCGCAAGAGCAGCCGCCGGATCAGCCGCAAAGGCACGGGCATAGGCGGCTGCTTCTTCGGCGGCCGCGGTAGCCGCGTGATCTGCTTCGGCAGCCCGATGCCGTGCTCGTTGAGTACGAAGACGAGCAGATCGTGCTGCTTCTCTTGCGTCAAGCAAAGCCTGATTCACTTCGCCGGCCACATTCGCCGCCCGCTGAAGGGCTGCTGTTGCTACGTCACTCACAATTGTCGCCTCCCTCAGGCTATTCGCCGCTCTTGTTGCGACAACTACGGCTGCGGCCGCTGCGGTTGGCGGATAATAATTCTTGTGAAGCATACAGAACCCTCCGTGGTGATCAAATCCTCCCCTAGAACAAGGAACACCCGTCGTTCGCACAATCGCAGGGCAAAGAGGCATTTTATAATTGAAAGGTAATTAGGAAAGAAAGGAAGGAAGGAAGACAGAAAGACAAACGGGACCCACAGGAACCCATGCGATACCGCGGGTTTCAATTTTTTCCGACCTTCACCAGTAGCAACCGCCCTCCACGGAATCCGCTCTCTTTGGGATTTCGGTCGCCGATGGGGAGACCCAGGCCTCGTTAAAAAACGTAGAGATAACCGTGTGGGTCGCCCATCGGCGTCCCTTGATTCCAAACAGAATCTGCGTCGCTCCTCCCATATGAATCGCTGAGATGCCCCTACGCTTGAGTTCGGCTCCAATTGGAAGCGACAAAGCTCCGCAGCCAATCAAGGCTGCCGTAGCCCCCGTAGCAACTACGGCTTCCACCATCGCCGTCACCGCCTCGCGCCAAGTAAAAGCAGGCCACGCATTCTCGGCATCTGCAAGAATTGGATTGTATCCGCAGCGAACAGGAACAACCTCCGTTGTAGTGTTCCACATCGTTCTGGACTTCCAAACATCGTCTCTCTTTGCCCACTGACTAGCAATGCTGGCCGCGAATGGACTTACGACTGCGACACGAGCTGGAAGTGCGATGGACCAGCGGTCCTCTGGAGCCTCTTCGTAATAGGGTTCTAAACTCCGCAGCTTACATACAACCGCACGAGGACACGTGCGTTGGAGAATTTCCCGTTCTCCCACTGGATTTGATGGATTCCACTGAGCAACACAATCCAACGCTGGCAAGACCTCGTTCATCATGTGGGCGGCCCACGCGTCAATAGAAGCATCCGTTGCAGGAAAGACACCCGCATTCACACTGATGTTCTTGCGAATCGCGGGTGGATAGGGAACTGAAGAAGAAAGACGTCCTCCCAGATAAAAATAGATCGCATCCAATTCGCTGGTACCGAGCTTTCCAGCAAGAAATGGAGTTCCGCTTCGCAACGTATCGCGGAACCAACGTGCTCCTGCTGTTTGTGATACTTGGCCTACTACACCGCCCATCTGTACTGTTATTCAGGCTTTTCTTTAGCCTCCATGCGTCGCATAGCGGCTTCGTAACACTGCCGCCGCAGATCCGTGGTTGCTGTTGCTACTGCTACCGACGGCTCTACTGTTGCGGTTGCTACCGACGGCTCTACTGTTGCGGTTGCTACCGACGGCTCTACTGTTGCGGTTGCTACTACAGGCGGTAGCATGTTCAACGGTATTTCACATCCTTCAATCACAACGGCCGTATCAGGCGTTACTGACGCAACGCGAATCGCATACGGGTATCCATAGGGATGCCACAGCGTAATTTCTTGACCAGGTGATACTACCGTATATCGTTCCAAGGCAGACTGAAGAAGATCCATCTCTTCAACGTCTTCTTCGTTGAAGGGTTGGAGCGTAATGGCTGTAGATCGCGGCAGATCAACCGGAGATACATCGCACATTTCCAAATCGCAATCCAATGCCTCACACATCCATTGCGGCACATAGACTGTTTCCCTGTCGGCCATATGAGCAGAAAACATTCGGCCGTACACAGTTTGTTCAACCGCGTTGCGAAGACGCAATGTGACCACGGAGGTTCGCAACCACTGCGTAAAAAGAGTTCCCGGAACGTAGACACGATTTGAACACTCGGCAATTTCTCTCTCCTCCTCCGTGAGGAGTCCCAGATCTGACAACGAACACACCTTCATTTGATTTCTTGGTTTCTTGGTTTCTTGGCTTCTTGGTTCTTACGGGTTTCATTTTTTTCAAAGCCTACTGTAAGATGCGTCTTGTACGCAGTAACAATAGTCGTCGCCGTCGCAAACAAAAAGGCGGATTGTTTGGACTGTTTGAATCAAATACAAATACAAATGATGCCCCTCTATGCCAATGCCCAAAGAACGCAGAAGAAGAGCCATGTAAGAACGTCGTAGTAGAAGGAACGCTCTTCTGTGAAGAGCATCAGAACTGTAGGAAACCCGTTATTGGCGACGAATTGCCGTACAGGCCTGAGATCTATCAACCATGGGATATTAAGCTTTCCCACAATTGTCTCGCGTATGCTCTTCGTGTATTAGATCCGCACGCGATTGAGACATGTCGCAAAACGAAAAAGAATTGTCGCGACGAGTTCAAGCAACCTGGAGATCGTACAGGAGATCGGGACGGACTCTCTAAAGACAGTCGCCTGAAATGTCCTATAGTGGAAAAGATGCTTCTAAAGGATTATCCAACCATTCAGAAATCGTCGTTTTACAAACCGTGTCCCCGGGGATTCCGCAAAATTGCTGGAGTCGTCGACAAGGGAAACGACCACCACTGGTATGCTCGTCACAGCAAGGGGGATAACGAAGAGGAGGAAGGGCTGTGGGATCACAAATCAGGAGAACTTGACGTGACCAAGTACGACGCAAAAGGCCAGCTTATTTTTAATCCCCGGCAGGCCTCTCGTGACTACACTAAAAAGAGAAACAGTAATCTTAACTACGAAGATTTCTGCGGGTTTTATTGTGTCCCCTTGCCCCCGCGAGGACAAGTCGTGACGATGGAACAGCGGCGGAAGGCTTCTTCAAAGACGAGGCGGAATCCTGTATCGGTAAGGAAGACAAGACGGGCAACAAGGCGGGTAGGTCCTTTGTAGTGGGACTGGCTTCTTTGGCTTCTTTGGCTTCTTTGGCTTCTTTGGCTTCTTTGGCTTCTTTGGTGTTTGTTGTATCTTCCCTAGAAGGCATCCACAGAGCCGCAATATCGCGAAAGGTAGGCCTCGTAGAAGGATTGATGCGTAGACATCTTCGCATCAATGCTAAGAACGCCTCGTGATATTTCTTATAAAAAGACATACGAACAAATCGTGTGTCCATCAAGTACTCGTAATACGTAGCAAACCAGTGATACGCAAATAGCCATACCTGTTCCTTTTCCTCGTCAATTGTATCGTATTCTTCTTCACTATCTTTGAAATACAAGTGGAGCATACTTTCAATCTTAGCAAACGCAGGATTCTGATTCTCCAATGCTTCGCGACGCTCTTCCCAGGAGTCCGTGCCTAGACTGAGATGGCGTTCAGGGGCCGCTATCTCCAAGGGATTCCAGTGATCCAACGGAGCCGAATGATACTGAGCCCCCGCACACAGTACTAGATCCTTTGTAAAATCTTCGTGAAAGGTGTCCATTACCGTATGTACGGTTTCCTATGCGAAAAATTTACCGCATTAACGATAGGATGGCGTACGCAGTGTACGTAGTAATGTTCTTACTTCTTACATGTGTCTGTGCCGAATTGTGGCACGGTCACATGTTATCGGAAGGATTTACGGATGGCACGGTCCCCGAGTATTTTGGACGCTTCTTCCCCAAGAGAGCCGATGTTACACCAGGTCAAGACCGAGAAGAGGGATCCTGGGTGCGAAACCCTCGGTATAGCGAATCCTATGCTGACGTTCAGAAACTGGGATACAAGGCCGATTTCTGTCGTGTGGTAGAACAAGAAGGAAAACCCGAAACGCGTATTGTAGCCTGTGCTCTTGCGGGCCAAGAAGGCTTGGATTCACTCTCCTATCGCACTGATTCCGCAAGAAGCGGGTTTCGGTTCAGTCGCGACGATTACTATCGCGATGTTAACGGAGACGGTAAAGAGGACTACGGTCGTATTCTCAAAATGGAGCTCGCCCCCCACGATCGCTGGGAAGCCCGTGTGGTTCTTGCGGGTCTCTCGCGATTCAAATCGGGCATGGAAGTAACAGATACCTCTCCGCCTCCCGACATCGCTGATCTGCTGTGGTTTTACGAAAGTTCCATGGTCTGGTTCAGATGGTTTGACGATCTGTTGGATTACAGCGAAAACGCTCGGCTTCAGATCAGTGGAAAAGCGGCCGTAGACGAAACCCCGCGGCGAACGAAGACCAAGGGACTCCAACTCAACCGGCTTCCCTCTGGAGAGAGAGATGTGGGGGATGTCCAACCCCTCGCCGAGCAATATCTCGTCGTTGGAGAAAACCCCGCGATGGAACTGGATACAAAGATTCAAATACGAGAACTGAGAGCCATGTGTGTCTGGGCCTACTTTGATGAATTTTCCAACAACGCACGAATCTTTGATTTTGGAAACGGAGCAGGCAAATCCAACGTCTTTCTCGGCATTGACGGGCGTGGTCCCTCCTTAGCCTCTGGCAATACGCTGGGGCCAAGACCCGGTCCTACCAACGAAGTCTGCTCTCGGAATCCTGCAGTGGAACTGCTGCCATTGGATTACTTGAAAACGAGCGATGCCGATGTAGACAATTTGGACTGCCGAGGATTGGAAGACGTTACCGACACGTATCCTCCCGATGAAGCTCCAGGAACTCCCGTTGACAAAGCCAATCTGATGTTTGAAATCTGGGATACCGAACAACGTAAAATGCGTATTAAAGTTCTTCAGTGTATTCCGAAACGCAAATGGGTTCACATTGCCCTTACAACAACCGACCATTCTGCGTTTCGCCCTACGTGGCATGTATACATTGACGGGATCAAAGTCTTTGAACAACTGGATGGACACATGCCATTGACCTCCTTGGTTTCCAAGAACTATATTGGAAAAAGCAACTGGGAAGGCGTTTCGTCACAGTATCTAGATGCGGATGAACGCTTCCGTGGAGCCCTATTTGATTTTCGCATGTACCGAAGTCCTATGTCGGCCGCAAAGATCAAACGGAGCTACGAATGGGGAAACGAACGCCTCCAAAAAAATTGAATCCTCCGTGATGCTTTCCTACACTTTGCCAAGACGTATTTCCCTTCTTTCAATTATTTGTTTGTTACGTAATGTCTGCCTGCGAAACTTGCTACAATTGTACCGGAATGACCGAGATTCATGATGAATCTGGGTGTCCCGTGTTGCCTTCCATCTTGTGCCAACAATGTCACGCCTACGGTCACTTTACAAACCAGTGTCCTCACGAGTGGTCGCAATGGGTACGGCCCACTTCCTTGGAGGATCTTATTCCTGCTCATCTTCGGGATCAGTACGGAATTACAACGTCAACGCCCTTCCATCCAAAAGAACGACGGCACGAAGGAACCGTAGAAGAGCAGTTGGCTCGTCGTGCGAAAGAAAAGGTTCAAGTTCTTTCTATTCCCAATTACTTGGACACGGCGGTTGACAAGGACGAACATACAGGGTACGATCGCCTTGGTCTCTTTATGAAAACGCATGGAATTGATTTAGAAAAGTGGTACCCGAAACATACAAAGAAAACGAAAGAAGATGGCTGGGAAAGAGAACAGGCCGTGAAGGCCTGGTGTATCGCAAAAGGATATGCGATTCGTATTGGTTTGTCAGCCTAAACAAACAGTCCCCCCAACGTTCCAGACATGTCTTCCTCTAGCCTTTCTATTTTTATAGAAGCTCTTCTTGCCGAGCCACCGCATGGACCCAACACGATCCAGTTGGAGTTAGATGTAGACGGCGATGAACCTGCTCTGTTTGAGATTCTTCTTACCGTCATGACGGAGGCATTGAAGTCGTGGTATCCGCCACCGATTAATCTATCCTCTCTGTCTGATACCGATTACGCAAAACTGGTTGCGTATTTTGCTTCGTTTGGGTACGCATTCAAGTTGGACATCACGGATATCCCACGTGTCTTCACGCCCAATAATAAAATGTATCTGACGCAACCGCAGCTTTCCCACATGAAGTTCCAGATGACAAATGCAGGGAAGCTGTACACGGCCTCGTTTGATTACCGTCGTTAATCCTAGTTGAAGGCTGCGACGGCGTAATGAATAGCACCGATCGCTACAATCGCACATACGATCCGACGTTCGAAATCGTATGTTTTGAATCGCATACAAACGGCTCCCGCAATTGCGACGGCTGCCAGAAGAAGAAAGAGGCCAATGCGGATTCGCACGTCGATGGAATCTATATAGGGCCGGGGATCAAAGGCTTCCACTGTACTACCCGACTTTGAGGAGCTCGGAGTCTCCCGGATTGATACTCGGCTATCGTAGCTGCTGTCCGCATTGGCTTGTCGCTGAAGCATCATGGCCTTCCTTGTTACGTTTTCAGGATGATTCGGGTTGTCTTTATCGGCATTCGGATCCACGGGAACGCGTGGATCCATTACAAACAGCGTTGAAGACATCTCCTACCAGAGTCCTCTATTTTCGCGTATGCGGTGTTTGCTTAAAAACATTCTGAGGTCTCCCAACAGATGTCCGACTTGTCTGGTACTGCTCTAGCCGAAGGCGTCGCGTCGGTTGCTGTCGCGTCGGTTGCTGTCGCGTCGGTCGCTGTCGCTTCACCCGTGGTTCCCCGATCAGTGCTCGTGCGACGTTACATTGCCGAGGTAGAAACGGCTCTTCAAACCCAAACGCCCGCACAAGTCTCTGCGAATTTTGCCGATTTTCAAAAGGAATTCCCCAAGATTTTTGAGATAGTCCTGACCCGCACCTACCGGAAGGATATCATGGCCGTTCTATTAGACAACTTGGATCGCATGGAACGCGGTTCTAGATCGCAGCACGACGCAAGCGTTGCCGTTGGAACCGTCCTAGTAGAACGCATTGTCAAGCCGCAGCTTGAAAAGAAATAAAGGCAAAGGCAAAGACATTCCAGTCTATGAAAACACTGTATTCCGTGGCTCCGAACGAAACGTGGAGAAGCGAATAAGTCCGCGGCCACCGGAAGACCAGGAAGATCCATAGGGATCCGATTGAAGAATCTGTAGAAGGTCCGTTGCTTCCTTATCCAGATTTCGCTCCAGGTCCGTTTCCCAACACAGGGCCACTTCTTCCCCGTGTTCTTTACACCAGACAATGGACCTCTTCACATTTTGTTGAACTAGAAGCCGTAACCGAGCCAATTCGGTCGTTTTAATTAGATCCAGCGTTTTCCGAATGACGGCGACCTCCGCTTGTTCTATGCGTTCCTGTAACGTCATGAGCAAGGCCACCGTTTCCTTGTAGGAACTACAGGTCGGCCGTTCAAGCGAAAAGGATTCTTTCTCCAACAGATCCGTAATATCTGCTGCGTCGTCCAGATACCCGAGGCCGATTATGTATCGTTCCGAATTGCCTGTGCGACTTGTCAGTGGTTTTACGACTCGCCACTCCCGAAACGCCCTTGACAACAGCCACACCAGATCCAACGATTGCTGCTCCGTTGTATCAAAACACTTGATAATCATTACGCCGCCTTTGGCCAACACACGCAACCCCAAGAGGGCTTCGGCAACTAGTAGCGGAAAGATGGCATCTTCTTGGGCATTGTAATCGCCGCTGAAATCAAACCCGCCATCTGCCGTATAGACGTGGACACCCCCAGGATGAGCCTTGCGAACCGCAGATACGTAGGCGTCTTGATTTTCCCTTTTCAAAATATCACCCGTTCCATCGGCCCCGTCGTGAATGACGATTTGAGGATACGAGGCAAGAAACGCATGAGCCTTTCGCCATCCGGGGATCTTCTTTGCGTCCGAGCGAAGCGTAATGGCCGTGGATCGCTGAAACTCCCATCCATGCCTTCCTGCGAGCACCGTACAGGCTTCAATGAATCCACCAGGACCTTCGGCTGCGTGGGCCGTCACAAGGCCCCCATCCCTTTTCACAAGTGACGAGATCCATGTAGGGAGGCTCACCAAATGCCATAACTCCACGAGTTTGAAGTAGGAGCGAGAAAGCGGTTGCCTTGTTGCAACCGATCGTGAAGAGCGACGATTCCACGATAGAAAAATGTATTCATAGGGATTCGTAACCTTTTTGTAATCGTCCCACTTGCCTTCCTGGTAACATGTATTTATTTCATTCTTGGCCTGTTGTAGCGTGTGCCACTGGGGCGTACAGATAACGGGAATTTTGTTTCGGATGCGAACAGATTCATCTGGATACAACGCAACGGTTGCGGGTCCGCCGAACCCGCCTACAATCAAACACTCCATACAATCTTATTGCGTGGAGTGTTTATGTGGGATGACAATTGTCTTAGTGACGCAATTTATTTTCTTATTTGTCTACTAGGCCTAATCCAGCAGCACCACCTCCACGTCCTCCATGGTTTCAGGTACGGCTTCCAAGGGAGCCGCGGGCAACGCGACGTTCATGCGAAGTTCGGCGAGGGAGCAGGGGCCAGGGGTATCCTCACCGTACAAGGCGTTCTGAATCTCTTCCTCGCTCAACACGCCCGGACCCTCACGTCCCTGGATGCCTTCCACCGTCTGCTCGGGCGTGGAAGCGGCCAGGCTCAATGCCGCACCCTCGTCCAACATCAACTCTGAGAACGATGTGCCGGCTTTGATCGGAGCTCCCAACATGACCTTGGCCGAAATGCCCAAGCAAGGATCCCGCTCTCCAAACAGGGCCGCCCTCATCACAATGTCCTCTGTCTGCTCAAAGGACATCTTTGCCAAGGGCCCAATGTCGTTCTTGTTAATGCCGTACCGATCAATGCTCATCATGCGTCCCCTGTGACAAATCTTGTCCAGAAGAACGCAGACGTGTCGGTAGTTCACTGAAGACCCCGATTCTTCAAACAAAGTCGTGATCTCCTTCCGTAGCGTCGCTCGTGCTGCTTCAATGCCGAGATTTATGTAGATATCGTGAACATTGCTGCTAATCACTCGCGTAGGATCTACATCGGGATGTGCGATTACATCCACAAAGTTGCTGCCGTCGGTTGTAAGAACGTACTGCTCTACAGACGCGTACTTGCCATCCTTGAATTCCACCGTATCGGAGACCTTCTGATAGTTTACCGTGCGAAGCCCATAGACGCCCCGAATAGCCGTTGTCCGCATCAGATTCGTTTGAAAGGCCTTGAGTACGTTGAGATCGTCGCGACTTTCGTCCTGCCCAAACTCATCCGGGCGAATCCGAAACAC
>Ga0114971_10002829_pt1 | contig 11876 bp, 11 predicted proteins | sample M_140625_MF_Meta_FD_87320 | JGI IMG/M metagenome (GOLD analysis project Ga0114971, IMG submission 87320) | Freshwater microbial communities from Lake Montjoie, Canada to study carbon cycling - M_140625_MF_MetaG | ecosystem: Environmental > Aquatic > Freshwater > Lake | place: Lake Montjoie... | reverse complement strand
GTATATCGCTGGCGACGGCGCTCGACGCGATGAACGCGGTTATTTCTGGATCATGGGACGTATTGATGACGTGATCAATGTCAGTGGGCATCGTCTGGGAACAATGGAAGTTGAAAGCGCGCTTGTCTCGCATCCTGCGGTGGTCGAGGCGGCAGTCGTTGGCATCCCACATGAGATCAAAGGAACTGGCATCGCAGCTTTCGTGACTCTCGCGCCACATTTCAAAGGAGCTGCCGACGATTCTCTTCGAAAGAAATTGATGGAACATGTCACGAAGGAAATCGGGGCGATCGCTCGACCCGACATGATCCGCTTCACGACGCTTCTTCCCAAGACTCGTTCAGGAAAAATTATGCGCAGACTTTTGCGCGATATTGCTGCTGGGAAAGAATCCACGCAGGACACCACAACGCTGGAAGATTTTAATGCGCTTGCGAAACTGCGTGAAAACGAGGAATAACCGCAGGTTTATAGTGCTACGGCGGCGTCAAGCGAAAATCAAATGTCTCCGCTTGATCGGCCCATCTCCGCATATCACGGAGCGTTTCGATCGCAATTGCTTCGGTTGAACCATCCGCAGTTGCAATGACAGCTTCATCTCCATATCTCGCACTCACATTACCGCACGATGCGGGATCAAGCGGGTCATATTTCAACGCCCACTGCGACTGAACAAACCATGGACTTTCGACTCGAAAATATCCTTGCGTTGACTGCGCCTCCATTGCGCTTGGAGTACGACTGGAAACGAAGACTGTAACGCGCTGCGGATGTCGAAATTGTGCCAGACGCGACACGAAAAATCTTCCGAGCGGATTTGGTTGACCATTTGGCAAAGTCTGCGGCAGAAATCCCATGCGCTCACTGTCACCACCAACCCAAGTGCTATTCAAACCAAACGATGGATACAGACTTGCAAAATAGAGAAATTCGCCATGGTCTCCATTCTCAAGTTTCGAAAGCACTTCGCCTTGCGCGCCAACATAGAGCGCACGCATGTCACCACTAAAGTATGGCGCGAGTCTCCACGGCCAACGTGCGGAGATCGTTGCACCACCGCCATATGTGTTGGCTGGAATCACAGTTCCATTTTCTTCGAATGCTGGAAGCCCCGCCAAAAATCCTGGCAACAACTGTCCATTTTGCTCAAGCGAATATGAAATCCACGCCTGCGCAACTTGTCTCGCCGCTCCCATTTCTCGACTTCGAGTTGCAGCGCGCCGAGCCATATTCAATGCAGGTCCCAACAAACTGATGATTAATGCGATCAAACCAATCACCACCAACAGTTCGACAATCGTAAATCCACGCCGCCACCGTCCCTGAACGGTGTTCTTTGCCAATAAATCTGCAACTCTTCTTGCCAATCTTCGCCCAAGTTGTATGTTGTGACTGCCTAACATTTTTGAATACTTTATGACGCCTTTGAACTCAATCCTATTGCACTGTGACCACCGATGGGAGGTTTCATACTTGATTGCCTCTCTTGGCATAATCACTGGCATAATCACTGGCGCAATCGCTCCAATTCATTGTGCGAATGCCAGTACGGTGAATGGTTCATGGCCCTCACCGACAATTGACCGTTGGATGTATCCATTCAATTCCACTCCTGGAACTCGGCCGGTGATTTCAACATTTGGATCGATGCCAGGAGCACCCGAATTCGATAGTCGCGATGGTCAATACATCGTTGCATATGACACAACATCGCAAGTGACTGCTGGACTTGGCGCAAGCAATTACACCATCACGTCTGCGCGATTGACAATCGAATTCGCAAATGATCTCGTCATCGCGTATGACCCAACACCAGACGGATGGAAAACGTTCTTGGCCGCGAATGATCCGGAATATCAAGCAGATCCCGACGCGGGACAATCAATTGATCTCTTCGGTTGCGGCTTTCGAAATGGTTTCACATCTGCGACGTTTCTAGAGAATTCTCCATATGCGACTCCCAACAATCCAATGGCATCCGGAGTCCGCAACGCCTATGCGATGAGCTTCAACTCGACAGGAACTTCGATCGATGTCTCCAACAATCCACGCGAGCGATTCGAGCCGCGAAGATTCGCGACGGGCCAAATCACAGGACTGCCCTCCGGGTCGCTGATCGCTTTGCATACTCCGATGTACTTCGATCTCAACCTCGCCGATTCGACCGTGCAGGGATACTTGCGTTCATCTCTCAATAATGGCAAACTTTTTTTCGTAGTCAGCAGTCTGACCTTTGTAGAGCAACAAGGCGGAAACTTTCCAGCTTTCTATGCAAAGGAAAATGCGCTGGTGCAATTTCAGTTGGCACACGCGGCCGCGCTTCAGATGACGGTATCGATCGGACCTTCGTGCGCGCCTGCCGATATCAATTGCGACAACTTGGTGAATGGACTTGACCTGGCATATGTATTGTCGGGATGGGGATCACCCGGCCTAGGAGATATCAATCTCGATGGGATCACGGATGGAGTCGATCTAACAACGCTCCTAAGCGGATGGTTGCAATAAATTTAAAGGTCGTTTTCCTGCGGAATTTTCAGGGAAAGCGATACACGCCAACTTATCGGGTTCGCTCACCCCATCTGCTCGACTGGAGCAGCATTCTCGATCAGGGTGTCAACAAATGATCTACGCACACCGCTAATGCGACAGCGAATATCTGCCAAAGTCAGATTGACTTGTTGCTCGGTGACTTCCAGAACTTCGGAAATTTCTGAGCAGGGCAGACGATCTATGTAATGCAATTCCAAGATGAGTCGTTCAAAACTAGAAAGACTTCTTGCGACAAGTGATACTAATGGTGCTGATTTTTCAAACATGTGCCATCTCCTTGCACTGTTGCGCTCTCGGTCGCCCCCAAGGCGATCCGTCGCCACTACACCAATCAGACTATCACGGATTCGCTGCTTGTCCAATCCAACTATCCATTCTTCTTTGATTGCGGTGATCGAGTCACTTTTTTCGAACGTGTCTGCGAATGCAATTGATAGGTCAGGGTCGAATTGTCCTCCAGCGCACCGAACAATCTCATGCACCGCCTCCCGCGGTGAACGCGCTTTGGAATATGGACGATTCGTGCACATTGCGTCGAAGCTGTCGGCAATACTGATGATTCGGGAGACAAGCGGAATGTCGCTTCCACCCAGCCGAGATGGATACCCGTGACCGTCCCATCTTTCGTGATGAAAGAGAACTCCGCTGCGTGCGAATTCGAGTTCTGGAAACGCGGACAAGAGGCGATCTCCCGCTGCTGGATGTCGACGAATAATTCCGAATTCTTCGTTCGTCAACCGCCCTGGTTTCAGCAGGATTTCATCGGGAATTGTGATCTTTCCCAAGTCATGAATCTGCGCAGTTGCACGAATGGACTCGACCTGGCCCGACTCGAGTCCAATCGCCATCGCAATCCCCGCAGCAATCGATCCCACCCGAATGCAATGCCCAGCAGATTCTGATTCCTTCGCTTCAATCAGGGTGGTCAAGAACGATATTGGAGGCTGATCTTGCATTACAAACATCCATTCGGCCCCCAAATGACCCGACTTCAGCCAACTTTCAAATTTTTCGCCTGCACCTTCGATACACTTTCCAGATTCAATGCGAATTCACCCCTTTTCGGCCATTCGAACCCCTGCCCACCGTGCCTCGGAGGTCTCATGCCCTCCGTATGACGTTGTTGATCGCTCGGAAGCTGTTCAATTCGCCACGAAGACAAATAATTTTATGCGGGTGATCCGTCCCGAGGTCGACTTTTCCAAAGAACAAGATCCGCACTCACCGGTTGTGTATCGGCGAGGACAAGAAAATCTGCAAGACCTCATCGCACGCAAGTTGATGACGCGAGATTCGACAGCAAATTTGTATGTCTATCGACAAGCACGCGGCGGACGAAGGCAAGCGGGACTTGTGTGCTGCGTCGATGTCGAAGATTACAAGAGCGGAGATATTCGTCGCCACGAACTGACTCGACCAGAAAAAGAACTTGATCGAATGGAACACATGCTCGCATCTGGAGCGCACTGCGAGCCTGTTCTCTTGACAGTGATGGGACAGAACGAATTTCTTCGCCAACTCTCTCGCGACATGAATCACCGCCCACTTTTGCATTTCGCAGCAAAGGATGGAGTCACTCACACACTTTGGTCGGTGCAAGAAATTGATCCCTACACGAAGATTTTTCAAGACATCCAACGCATGTATATCGCCGATGGACATCATCGCTGTGCCGCAGCAACACGTGTCGCTGAACATATGCGCAACTCATCAGGCGTATCGGCTGACCATGAGTCACAGCGTTTTCCTGCGGTTGTTTTTCCTGGAGAAGAACTGGTCATCTTGCCATATCACCGACTCGCGCGATTTGCGCCGGGTCAAACAAGCGAAGATGTCGAGCGAAAACTTGCCGCAACCGGATTGTTGGAACCAATCGCCGAAAGCGTTGGGCCCGCGCCTGCAAGTCGCGGAGAAATTGGCATTTTCGTGAATAAGACATGGTGGAGATTTCGATTTCCGCCAACAACTGGGGATTCAGTATTGGATCAACTCGATGTTGTGCGAATTTCGAAAGTTGTTCTTGCTCCAATACTCGGAATCACTGACGAAAGAACAGACCCGCGCATCTCATTTCTTGGCGGTTGCTCGACAGAAGATCTTTCTGCCTCAGTCTTGGCGGGTCGATGCGATATCGCATTTGCAATGCACGCAACATCGATCGAGGAATTGATCAATGTCGCAGGCGCAAATCTCATCATGCCGCCGAAGTCAACATGGTTCGATCCCAAAATTCGAAGCGGGCTTTTCGTGCATTCCTTTGCGCTTGAAAGCGATGTCGAGTTACCATCTAACGCATGAACGATCCCGATCCAACTGCGTTTGCGACACCGCTGGCTCTCGCCTCGCGCGTGTTGGTGATCGACCAGTTTGGTCAACATGGAATGGATGGTCTTCGCGCCGCGGGATGCGATGCAATTTTCAATCAACTGCTTTCTTCCGCCACGCTCGAACTTGCGGTACGCGATCTGGAACCAGACATTCTGGTCACGCGAACTACGAAAGTCACTGAAGCGGTCTTGAACGCCAATGTAAGACTCGGCTTGGTCATCTGCACAGGCGCATCAACCGATCATGTCGATATCGACGCTGCAAGCAAGCGAGGAATCTTCGTCGCACATTGTCCAGGGCGAAGCGCGATGGCTGTTGCAGAATTGGCGTGGGCTCTGATCTTGGGATGTGATCGCCAACTTCCAGATCAGGTCAATGCCATTCGCACTGGTCAATGGAATCGAGACCGAATCGCCGACGCATCAGGATTGGCTGGTCGGACTTTGGGAATCATCGGACTTGGACAAGTTGGCCAAGAAATCGCGCGGCGCGGCAGCGCATTTGGAATGCATGTTGTGGCATGGAGTCGCAACATCACCGAAGAGAGATGCGACGCACTTGGCATCGATTACTGCGCAAATCTGGTCAATCTGGCCAAGTTGTCCGATGTGGTCAGCGTCAGCGTAACAGCAAACGAAGACTCGGACGGACTGCTTGGAGAAAAGTTTTTCAATGCACTGCGGCGAGGCGCAACCGTGATCAATACAAGTCTTGGAAGAGTCGTTGATCAGAAGGCTCTACTGAACGCAGTAAAAACAAAAGGTATTCGCGCTGGACTTGATCTGCACGAATATGCGGAATCGACAGAATCTAAAGCTGCAATTTTGGAACTCGTCCAACAACCCGGCGTCTATGGCACCATGCAATCTGGTGCGATGACAACTCAAGCGCGAGAAGCCGTTGATCATGAAGTTGTGCGCATCATCCGTCAGTGGCTCGAACATGGAACCGTCAGTGGTTGCGTCAATCGAACCACCGAAAGTAGCGCGGTGACATTGATCCACGTGAGGCACTTGAATCGCCCTGGAGTTCTTGCTGGAATCTTCGAGGTGATTTGTAAAGCTGGCATCAATGTCGAAGAAATGGAAAACGTCATTTGTGCAGGAGGCGACGCGGGGATTGCTCGCATTCATCTCAATGAAACTCCAACCGAAGGACACATCACGGCGATTCAACAGGCTCCACATGTTCTGGGAGTCAGCGTTCAAGCCATTCATCGATCCCCGATTTCAGCGTAATCAACTTATGAAAACTCAACTCAAAACAAAGCGTATTTGGAACTTTTCCGCAGGACCTGCAACAATGCCCCCAGAGGTATTGGCGCAGCTCGGCGATGACCTGATCAATGTCGACTCGACTGGGATTGGGATTCTCGAGCACAGCCATCGCATGCCAACATTCGATCGCGTGCTTGGTGATGCGATCGATTCTTGCCGACAACTTGGCGAGATTCCAAATGACTACGAAATCATTTTTGTGCCAGGCGGCGCAACGGTCCAGTTTTCTCTCATTGCTCTCAATCTGATTCCAGACGGAGCAACGGCGGACTATCCCGACACAGAAATCTTGTCTGCAAAGGCGATCATTGAAGCACGCGATGCAGTTCCAACCGCAACTATCGCAGTTCCTTTCGAAGGAAAGAAATTTCACTATGACCATGTCCCAGTTGCTGGCGAAATGATCCCGACGCCTGGCGCGGCGTACATGCACTATTGCTCGAACAATACAGTGCACGGAACACGATTCCACCTTCCTCCCACTCCTGCTCCTGGAACGCCACTGGTATGCGATGCAAGCAGTGAAATCTTTGGGCGACCGATGGATTGGAAGAAGCATGCACTGGTCTATGCCGCAGGCCAAAAGAATTTTGGCGTCGCTGGCATGTGTGTCATCATTGCCCACAAAGAGGTGATTCGCAAACCAGTCCGCAAACTTCCATCGATGTTTTCCTATGCCGCGCATCTTGATGCAGGAAGTCGCATCAATACACCGCCGACATTTGCGATTCACGCTGCAGGCTTGATGTTTCGCTGGATGATCGAACAAGGCGGAACCCGTGAAATGGAAAAAAGAAATGATGCGAAAGCTGCGCTCATCTATAAGGAAATTGATGGCTCTGGAGGTTTCTATCGCGGACTGAGTCGCTTGGAATGTCGATCGGCGATCAACGTTTCCTTCCGACTCAAGAACGAAAATCTCGACCAAAAATTTGCGCAAGAAGCCACAGATGCCGAACTCGATGGACTCATTGGTCACCGCGATGCAGGCGGGATCCGAGCATCGATGTACAACGCGATGCCGATCGAAGCAAGCAAAGCACTTGCGCAATTTATGAGAGACTTCATGCGCCGCAACGGTTGAATCGCTCTACGAAGTTTTTTCCCAGATCGATTTACGGCAACGTTCGAATACGGGCGTTTCGGAATTCGATGTGCGCACCTTCGGATTGCAGACCGATTTTCCCAGCGACTACTTCGCAATCCTGAGCGACATTTTGCAATTCGCCATTCACACGCAATTCAAGCCGACCATGATCAAGCAGAATTGCGTATTTATTCCATTCCCCTAGCGGTTTTTCATTGGTTGGGTTGACCTTTGTCGTGTGCCGTCCATCGGTTCGGCTTGGCTCCGCATGCATCGGAAATTCGCCAATATTCCAGATGTCTCCTGCGCTGCGGCTTTCAAGTTGAGCTTCAATTGATTTTGGCCACACTTGATCGGGACCGACGACGCGCAAAAGTACTCCTGAATTTCCTGCGCCCAACTTTGGATCAAATCGCCATTCGAGTTCTAATTCGAAATTCGTGAAATCTTTGATCGTTCGGATGTAACCAACTGGAGAACCACCACAGATCAACACGCCGTCGCGAAAACTCCAAACTTTGGGCGCATCACTTGATTGTGCGGGAAAAATCATCCATCCATCCAAGTTCTGGCCATTGAAAAGCGCAGTCCACTTCGGCTGTGACGCATCGGGCTGAACTTGCGAATCTTTTTGCGCAGGCGCACTTCCCTGCTTTACGGTGTCGTCACGAATGCCGCCAGCAAACATGAGTGCCACTGCCACACCAGCGCCGCATCCGAGCATCATGCCAACGACCCCCACTCGACTTCGAATCATTCCTTTGATCCCCGCAAATCCTGTTCAGCAGAAAGCCAATTATCTCCTTCATGCCCACCCGACTGAAGCCAACGGTGATAGGCGGCCAAGCGAATTTGCTCGAAGGATGGACGATTGGTTGTTTGCGACCAGTTCGCCGGCGAGGTTTCAACAATTGAAAAACTCTTGAGTGGTTTTGTCGCGACAATCTTTGTGCGAGACTTTGCAACAGTTTTCTTCTTTGCTGCTGCTGGTTTCTTGGCTGTCGCCGCCTTCTTGGCTGCCTGGCTCTTCTTGGCTGTCGGACTCTTTATGGCGAGCGCAGAAGTAACTTTGCGCTTCGTCGAACCACTTGATCTCGTCTTACTGACCGCCTTTACTGGGGCTTTCGCTGGCATTTTATTTATGCTCACTTTCGTTTTTCGGATAGTTTTCTTTCGCAAAGGTTTGGACACGACATCAAGATATCCACCTGAGCCTGTCGATGCCAATCGTTTATGAACCCGACAGTCACCATTGTTCGCTACCCTCTGCACGCTTATGGAAAACGCATATGAATTCGATCTCACAGTAGTTGGCAGCGGACCCGCAGGTCAGCACGCTGCAATTCAAGCTGCAAAGTTGGGTAAACGAGTTGCGCTTGTCGAAAAACAAAAGGGTGTTGGCGGCGTTTCAGTTCATTTGGGAACTCTGCCATCGAAGACCTTTCGTGAAGCCGTCATCAGCCTCAAGAGAGGAACGGTTCAGCGATCCCTTTCAGCTGCAGGTGCAGATCCGATCCAATTGACGATGCCGATGCTGCTCGAGCGAGTTTCCTCAGTCATCCAAGAAGAGCAGCAATTGATCCGCTCCAACCTACTGAGAAACAATATCAAGATTTTCAATGGGTTCGCCTCCTTCATCAATGCAAATACAATCGCAATCGACAGTCCAGATGGCGATCGACAAATTACAACGTCGTTCACACTGTTGTCGTGCGGGACGAAGCCGGTGATTCCTGCAGGATGCCCCGACCAATCGAATGAAGAGTTTCCGATAGTTCTCACCAGTGACAATATCTCGTCACTGCGAGAAATCCCTCGAACAATGATCGTCGTAGGCGGCGGAGTGATTGGCATCGAATACGCATCTTTCTTCGCAACTCTTGGAACAAAGGTCACGCTAGTTGAACGCGCCGACCGACCAATTTCGTTCATGGATCATGAAACCATTGACGAGATGATTCACGACATGCGAACACACGACATGATTCTTCGCTGCAACGAAACCGTGGCAAAGATTGCCGTGATCGAAGAATCTCCTCGGCGAGTTCTTATTGAACTTGAAAGTGGTAAGCGAATGACCGCAGATGTTGCTCTCGTCTGCGCTGGTCGACAAGGATGCACAGACGGATTGCACCTCGAAGATGCGGGACTCACCGCGGACAATCGCGGACGAATTAAAGTCAACGAGAATTATTGCACCGCAATTCCTTCGATCTATGCCGCTGGCGACTTGATCGGATTCCCAGCGCTTGCTGCGACGAGCGCGGCTCAAGGTCGCATCGCGGCATGCGTGATGTTTGGGACCCCTGTCAGCCCGATGGGAGAGGACTATCCCTATGGCATTTATTCAATCCCAGAAATGAGCAGTGCTGGCGCTTCGGAGCAAAAATTAACCGCCGAAAAAGTGCCGTATGAGATTGGCGTGGCGCGATACAGCGAAATCGCTCGAGGAAAGATCGCAGAAACGTCGGATGGCTTTTTGAAACTTATTTTTCACCGTGATACGCAAGTCTTGCTTGGCGTTCACATCCTTGGATCCAACGCGACCGAATTGGTTCACATTGGCCAAGCTGTCCTTCGCTTGAAAGGCGGGCTCGATTTCTTCTTGACCAACGTTTTTAACTATCCAACCTATGCGGAGTGCTATAAGGTCGCTGCATACAACGCGCACAACAACTTGCGTAATAATTCCATCGGCTGATCGCCGAGTGTGATCATTGGTGGAGAAAGCGCAAACTCACTCCGAAACTTGCGGATTTCCAAGAGGTCGAATCCATATATTTCGGAACTTCAAAGGATCGCCATGATCTTGCAACATGATTGGACCCGTGTCTGGATGAGATGAATAGGTTGCACGCGCACCATGCGCTGTCGCACCAAGAAGCTCGACATCATCCTGCACAAGAACACCGTTAAAAATGAGCGTGACGGTCGCTGTCCGAACAATTCCAGCAGACGCATCAAAGCGCGGACCACGAAACACAACGTCATATGTATTCCATTCCCCTTGCGGACGACATGGATTGACCATCGGAGGATATTGACCATAGAGCGAGCCGGCCATTCCATCCGCATAGGTGACATTTCCAGATGAGTTCAAAATTTGAATTTCGTATCGAGAATAAAAAAAGAGCCCGCTGTTGCATCCGTGCTGACTATCGCACTTCAATTCCACAGGCACCATCCACTCAATGTGAACTTGGCAATCTCCAAATGATTGGCGAGTCGCGATACTTCCAGACCCTGGAGCAATAGTTGCAACGCCATCCTTCACGGTCCACCCCGCTGGCGCATCGCTTCCGGCTTTCGACCACGCGGACAAATCTTTACCGCCAAAGAGAACAATGGCATCACTCGGCGCGCTGCTGATGCAAGCGGGCCCAGGGGTGACAATCGCCGGTTGAGGCCGAGTCATATCGTGGACTGCGTATTTGAAAACCCGTTCTTTGGACTGGGCGAAACCTAGGGCGACTATACAGATTCCAACAACCCAATAAATGACCGAATATTGCGAGGAAATTTGACTTCGGCGAGAGTGTTGCGCTTGTATAGATCTGTTTTTCATTTGGTTTGTGTCGATATTTTTTCAGAAAAGATTTGCATTCAATCGTAATTGGATTACAATATAAGGACTTCAGCAGATGTTCGCTGAGGAAAACTTGTTGTGGAGAGAGGCAGAGGTAACGCCCCCTCTTTCGAGAAAACACTTGTGAAAAATCTAAATTCCTTCCGACTTAATTCCTTTCAAACTGGTGCGGTCTGTTTGCTTTTCGCATCACTGACATCTTTGGCATCTGCTGGCCAAATATTTCAAGACACACAAAACGACTTGTTTGATAATGGTTTAGGAAACCTCGATATCACGAACGTGTGGGTTGAGAACACCGCAACCGATATCACATTCTCTGTGACAACTCGAGAGTTCCAAAGTTGGACGAAGTACATGATCTTCCTTGAAACAACAATTGGTGGTGGAACGGGTACAAATGCCTGGAGTCGACCGATTGACTTATCGGGTGCACAAATTGATTACTTCGTTGGTTCGTGGGTTGATCAATCGAGCAACAATTCGCAATTTGTTGCGAACAATTTCTTGGGATGGGATTGGGCATCGGCTACGAATTTCAGCAATGTGCAAAGCGGCAACACCGTCTCTTGGACCATGTCCTTGGCTTCGATGAACCTGTTTGTTGGAAGCGTCATCTCGTTCGATGTTGCCACGACAGGCGGCGGCCAGAACGATCCTGGAGTTGACCATTTGAGCCGCGACGTGATTGCAACCACAGGATGGGGAAACCCAAGCGTTGCTGGTGCATTCTTGACATACACAGTTGTTCCTGGACCAGGCGCGTTCGCGCTTCTTGGACTTGCAGGACTTGTATCGCGACGCAGACGCTGAAGACGGACTGATTTGACCACGTGGTAAAAAACCCTACGGAGTGTTTTATGCGAACGCCGCGGGACGCATGGATGGGATCAAATATGGTTCGTGCAGAATTTGGCAGCTGACTGATTTGCCCCCGGGCTCAAACATGCTGCGCCGAGCTGCGCAGACTTGCTCGGCTTGCAAACTCGCCGGGGTTCAAATCATTCCGCTGCCCACGTTGGCGAATCAAATTCTCGCTCGAACG
>Ga0114971_10002827_pt1 | contig 11878 bp, 13 predicted proteins | sample M_140625_MF_Meta_FD_87320 | JGI IMG/M metagenome (GOLD analysis project Ga0114971, IMG submission 87320) | Freshwater microbial communities from Lake Montjoie, Canada to study carbon cycling - M_140625_MF_MetaG | ecosystem: Environmental > Aquatic > Freshwater > Lake | place: Lake Montjoie... | reverse complement strand
TTGCCCCAACTTTGGCGGAAGAAAATTCACCTGCACCACTTACTCCGGTGGAATCGACATCGCCTAGCCCAACTCCGAGTTCAACTCCAAACCCGACTACTGAACCTTCCTCGACCGAGTCAGCAGCACCCTCCCCAGTTTTATCGCCAATTCCTGCGGATCCCACCTCAACACCAATAGCAGCTGTTCCTTCTTCATCTGCAACATCTACGGCTGCTTCTTCAGCCTCTCCATCCCCATCACCCACACCAACAGTTCTTCCTTCGTCCTTGCAGAACTTCAAACTTAATATCCCTGCCACATTGAATCTTGATCCACGAGCAACCCGACTTTTTTTTCCACCAATGAATATCTCCTCACCAGGCCTTGTATTGGCATGTCTGAGTAGCAACAAGTTGTTATTAGATGTCTATTCACGTGGAGTCGCAGACTCTGGCTTTGGTGGTGCAGTGATGCTCTATGGTGATTTAACGAATAACGTTTTCATTTCTGGGACCGCCGAACAAGTTGCTGCGATTATAAATGGCGCTGGGGGATTGGCAACATACTCCCTCACCGGATCTGCAGCTGGGGCGGTAGTTGCCATGCAATTTGTAGCTATCTCTATGCCAACCCTTCGAGCTGATTTTTGCTCTCAAGCACTGGCCAAAAACACCCGTACTACACAACTTCGCCCGCTTGGCATAACATTGGGTTTGAAGAAAGGTTACATTACGTTAAAGCGTTAATGTATGCTGAACCAAAGGGCTAACCCCTACTCTTTAGGCATAGGACAAGAAAGAAAGGAGCACCAGATGGCAAGTAACTTGAACTCACCCTTAAGCGGCAAAGTAAAAGCTGGCTTCGGTGGCTCCGGTCGTTATCGCAATAAGGTGGTTGTGGGAGCACTCATGATCGGCGTCGTTCCGTTCGTGCTCTCAACATTTGCCGCAAGCGTAACTGTTGGAACTGGAGCTCTTGAATTCGGTCAGGGTTCACAGCAAGCGGTTGCCTGTGATCCAACAGTATTTGCAGCAATTAGCGAGGAATGGCACTCACAACCAACTGAGACCGATCCTTCATATGGATTCTTTCGAGTCAAGTCTGTGACAGTTTCTAATCTAGATTTGATCAGTTGCAAAGGCAAGAAATTGCGAATTCGCTTGATTGATACAAATGGAATTGAAATTCCTATCGGTGCTTATCCTGATGAAACAATGTTGCCTCACGTATTGCAGATTTCTTTACCTGACACAGATGCACCAGTTAGTACCTCAGATGCAGCAGGTCTTGTACTGACGTATTTAACGGGAGATGGAACCTTCCTCTCTACAAACATGGATGCAGCGGTATCGCTCAATACCTCAGGAACATCTGTTTATGATGGATCTGATCTGAGTCCAGATTCTGCCGATGTTACATTCTACTTAGACCCAACTGGCCAGATTGTAAATATTGATGGTCAGATTGTTGGTCGTACAACGGTTGAAACTGTTAACAATCCAACTCGATAACTTAGCAAGCAATGAGCTCTTATGAGTTATTTTTCAGAGCCCGAGAAAAAACCACGTTCGTTAAAAGTAGGAATCGCTTTATTGGTATTTGTTGTGATTGGTAGTACATATGCTTCTAACATTTCTGTATATAATTCTAAACGTATGGAATTTAGCCAAGGGGTCTACACGGTGGCCTCGTGCAGCGGCTGGCTTGCCATAACTCCTTATACCGCATGGGAAAATCCTGGCTTTCCAATTTATGGATTTGATATCGAAGGACTAGATCCAACTAAGTGCGCTTCGACTGACCTTCGCTTGCGAGCATATTCAAACGGGCGCGTTGGAGTTGGTGGATGCCCAGATATTGCTAGTGGACGAGTACCTTTATATTTATCAGTTGAAGATGAAGTCATTAGTGAAGTAGTTTTGCAAGTAGGTATAATCACAGAATGGGATAGTGTTGGTCTTGCCGATGAATCGGGTGCAGAAATCCTAATAGTTCCAGATACCGGAATATTTGAGGTACGGTTTTTTCAGCCGCTTTCAGCGGGTTGTCAGTTAGATGCCATCACGGTTGAATCAAGCCCACCAGGGCTTTAAAATATTGGATTTTCTGAATTGCATTTCACTAGATAAGTGCGTGATTCAAATTCTGCCATTCCATAAGCACCCTAGAATTGATAGAATCTTCTATCTCAGGGCGAATTACGGTTGCTTCACCCTAAAGTAACTTTGGTAGAATGATTTTACATAATTGAGAGCAATTTACAGAGATTGGCGTGAAATTAAAATGGAGGCTTCTAAGGATGCGTTAGCTCCATCCAAGAACGCCCGTGAACTCTTTCCTGACTCTGAAACTGAAGATATGTGGATTGATGGCAAGCCAGCGACCCCAGATTCAAATGTGTTGATTACTATTTCAAATGCGCTGGGAGAAAAAACTTTCTTCATAACTCCTGAACGTGTTATCGAGAGTAAGGCGAGCCTATTTGTTGAAGCGCCCCCTGAGCGAGTAATTACTGGAAGTAAGATTTGGTACACCCGAGTCAATGCTGTTGTGAAAGTGGTTGGATATATCTTGGCGGCCATATTGCTTACTTTTTCTACAATGAGTGTCACGGGAATTGTGAAAGCTAGAATCGTTTTAACTCAATCTATGTCGCCCGCAATTAACGCTGGAGACATAGTTGTAACTATTCCACCCAGCAAACTCACCCCAAAGAAAGGCGACGTCGTTGCATATATTGGTCGCCGCTTTGATGGGGCATCGGTTGGTGTTTTTTCCCACCGGATTATTGGTGGAGATGCTCAAAATGGATTCATAGTCAAAGGTGATGCAAACCCAAATCCAGATGTGCAGCAACCTAAGATTCCTGACATAACTGGTGTTGTGGTTTACACCATTCCATTTATTGGAAGAATTCTGACTCCAAGAGCACTCATCGTGTTAGTCCCACTCATTTTTGGTTTCTGGCTTGTATGGGATGCCCTAAAAAGTGATTAAGAAAATACTGGCGATACTCTTCGCTGCACTATTTCTTGTACTTTCTGTACCAATTTCCACTGCCGCAGATATTCCATCCCTAACTTGGGAGCGTGGTAAAGAGCAAAATGTAGTCTTAGGAGGAAGTGGTGTTCCTGACACATGGACGATCCAATTATTGAGTGAAAAAACAGCACCTCTCACTTTTAAGCGTAGTGCATCGAATGCAAGCGGTTACGTAGTGTATTCGGTGCAGTTACCAGCTGATTTCCCAGTTGGCTACTACACAGTGGAAGTATTTGGTGAGGAGACTGATGGCGGGTCCATCGTTGCTGGAGTAAGTGTCATCGAAATGGCGGTGTATTCCATCACCCAGATACCTTCAGATTTTAAGAGCATACTTTTATGGCTAGCGTTCGTTATTTCTGCTTTTTCTGTGGCTAGGTCGAAAAAATACTCAAAGTTTGAGTATTTGCGAGAGAAAAACTTAATTGAAACCGCTTCACTTGTCTCAGACATTAGATTTCCATCGGTGCTATATAAAATCTATAGGCTTCGTGTCGCCGGATTTGATGAGCTAAAACCACGATTCTTTAGTTATTTGCTGAAGCGTGATGGAAATTTCACGCACAAGATCTCCCCGGTACTTTGGACTCTGATCCCTGGAATTGGAGTTCTGGTTGGTTTTATTTCCGGATTTATCTGTGGTGAGGGTCCTTCAAACATACCAATCTATCTAGTCTCAGCTATTGCCATTATCGGATTACTAGATGCATACTCCGGTATTTTCGCATTCTTCTCTTTTGCTGCTGCGCAAATCATGATTGGCAATATTACCAGCGTGAGATCCATCCTCGTTTTGATATGCCTAGGTATTGCTTGGTCACTATCTTCTTTGTTTGCAGAGTTTTTCCTGTTAGCTTCTCGGTGCGAAGCATCTCTAAACTCTGAAGGCTTAAAAAATCTGAGGAAAAATACTGCACTAATCGTACCAAGTGCACTTGTATCAGGAGGATTCTTCTTTTTTGTGCAAAGACTTGCTGATAGTTTAACAACAGAAATCCGTACCAATACATTGCAGTTGGTCCTGCTATCTATTGTAGTCTCTATTCTTTACGCAACTAAGGAATTTATCTCTGAAAAAATTGATATTAAGATAAGTGCAGCTTCTGGGCGCGAATTTGCCACCGAAAGATTTTCAGTCAATACACTTGTTTCGCCGTTCTTTGTAGCGCTCACTGGGCTGTTTTTCACATTGGTGATTTATGTATGGACGGAGTCATTTTCGAAAGCAATCGTTCCAGGCATAATATTGACAATTCCATTTGCAACTTTGTTAGTGCGACTTTCAAGCCCCAATATTTCAATTCTGAGAAAATGGCGCCGAAACATCTATCTTGAGGCAATCATTTTGACGACCATGTCTTTCGGGATTCATTGGCTAGTCTCAAAAACACCAAATGAGGTTATACATAAGTCAGATCTCATGCTTGCTTTAGGTTTTCTGCCTCTACTATTTCATTCTCTGCTGAGTAGCCTTTATGATGCTACCGACAGCCAGGAGGTTGAGAGGGTATGAAGAAATTTTCTTTCTTTCTAATAGTCCTCATGCTTACTCGCGTGGGAACGACCTATGCGGCACCGGATACAAATAAAGGCTTAGACGTTCAAAAAATCATTATTGGTTCACCTAAAGGAAAACTAAATACAAATCAGATTCTTGCACTTCTTGTTGGACCACAAGGTAAACCAGGCCCAGCAGGTGTTGCAGGTCCACGTGGGTTTATTGGCATTAACGGAGCAGCTGGTAAAGATGGTTTGCCCGGTGCACCAGGCCCAGTTGGTCCGCAAGGTCCTGCTGGTCCGCAAGGTCCTGCTGGTCCGCAAGGTCCTGCTGGTCCGCAAGGTCCTGCTGGTTCAGCCGGACAAGGTGTTGCTTCGGTAACTGTTGCACCTGGTGATACAACATGCCCATACGGTGGCTCTAAATTTGTTTTAGCTGATGGCACTTCTACCTATGCATGCAACGGTGCTGTTGGAAGTCCAGGAGGTTCAGGTGGTTCCGGGCCACAAGGAGTTCCAGGAATTCAAGGACCTGGAGTTGTCTTAGAGGTTGAGCCTCCTGGGGAAAATTGTGAAAATGGAGGAAGTAAATTAATTCCAGCTGAGGGGCTTCCCACCTATGTCTGTAGTGGTGCTGGTGGTGGACCGATTGAAGGTGGAACAGGGACAGCAACGATTGCATCTTGTGATGACTCAGTTTTGCTTGGAATTCTTAGTCATTACGACGTTGGTGTAAGGGACTTCATCCTCGATGGAATTCGCATTCAGGGATTAAAGGGTGCTTGCAAGAATAGAACGGTAACAATCACAATGTCGTATACGTCAGGCAATCCACCAGTTGTTACGCCATTTATCTGTGAGTTTACTGATTTATCAAACCTTGGCGATATCGACAACAACGATGTTTATTTCGTCGATGATGCTACTAAGGGCAGGGATGATCCAGCAAATAATCTACATAGAATCGTAGGAGGCTGTAACATCCCGCTTTCATCTGTTCTCTCACGTTTCCTTGACTCAACTATCGCATTCCAATTCGGCTGAACTAGAGAAAGCAGATAACCTAAGTGGCAAAAAATAGGAAAGAGGCGCCTAGAACCCCCGTAGTTTCTAAGATTCCAGTGCCAGTTTCTGACTCTGCATTGGTGATAGATCTACCCGATGGACAAAAGTTAGTAGTGGGAAAAATGACCCATGGCACCGTGATCGAAGTAGCAACATGGAGAGGTACGGGCCGACCAGATTCTAGGACTAACCGAATGATGTTAGGTATGACAAATGTTGAATTAGAGAATGCTATTGCTCAAGAGTTCAAGGCTGATAGTTCAATCGAAGAAAACTCTTTAACTGATTTAGCCAAGAATCCACGATTGATAGTGAAGTTGATTATCCAAAAAGCGATATCTGGATTCAAATGGCTGTTTGACTTTAAAGACCAGTTTGGAGCCAATAATCAAAAGCAAGCTAATGGATCCACTGAAATCAATGAATCGAGCGTTAAAAAGAAGTTCTCAAGTCTTGTATCAAAGATTAGATCTGCTGTTAGCAAGAAAAAGTCTAGTACTGCACAGAAGACGCAGAAGACTTCTAATGTTGAAGATGATATAACTAGCGAAGTTGATAAATGGCTGAGCCAAATCACCGGCAGCAAACCCCAAAAGCTTCTTGATCATGACGAGAAGATGGCTCTGTCCTCTCAAGCTCTGACGCTTTCGGCCCAAGCACCGACTATAAAATCCCCACAAAAGGTCAGAACACGTAGCACTTCAAAAACTAAGAAAGCAGTTAAGAAGAAATCTTCGACCCAGGCAAGGAAGAAAGACCTCAACTCAAGGCGTTCGAGGTAGAATTAGGCTCTGCGGGAGAGAGGGAACTAAATGAGTAAAGTTGTCCGACCTTTTGTTTTAATCGTGATTATCTGCGTCCTTTTCTCTCTTCTTGGCTTTCGAATTTCACATCCACAATCCGGATTAAAGAGTGCCTTGGGATCAGCTTCATCAAGTCTTGCTTTCTATCATCACACCTCAAAAGTGTCCAAGGGTGACAAAATTGTAGTTACCACTGGGCAGAAAGATAAAGACCCAGCCCTAGCCCTAGTAATGGCAGCAGATGGTGCTGTGGTAGATATACAAGCTGGAAGTGTATTACAACGTGTGAATAGTAAAGACGTTCAAGGTAATTTAATTTTGGTTATACCTTTTGTAGGCTACATTTTTAACGTAGTTGGTTTATAACTCACCGTTTTGCTGTTGGAACCGGCGTAGGAGATTTGTCCGAAGTACTTCGACGTGACCTATTGTTCCCAGAGGGATTTTCATTTGAACCTGAGTTAGATGAGCGCACCGTTGACTTTGCACTCGGCTTTGCAGTGACCTTTGCACTCGGCTTTGCAGTGACCTTTGCACTCGGCTTTGCAGTGACCTTTGCACTCGGCTTTGCAGATGCTTTAGGGGTAGCCTTAGGGCTTAAAGCGGCAAGTTGCTTCGTCAATTCTGCAACTTTGGCTTGCAAGTCCTTTGCTTGTTTTTGGTAGTCAACAATAGGAAGTGCAGTGCCGGAAGTGGATGCCTCGGGAGATGGCTTTCCACCACCTTGGAAAATATCAATTCTCCTTTGCAAAGATTCAATCTGCTTTGTCATCGACTCTTGTTGGTATTTCAAACGCGTGTTTTCATCAAGAGCAGTTTTGACCTGTGAGACGTAATCAACTATAGGGAGGGCTGTAGTTCCAGCCGAAGTGGTCGTACCAGTTGCACCTGCAACTGAGTTTTCGACAATACTGAGATATACATTTGTAAAGCTAATAGTGTGATCACAAGTCGTTCGAAGGGTAGGCGAAGTTGCTGGAGTTGAAGTTGTTGTTTTGCCACCTGATGTAGTCACAATTGGTTTAACGTTAATAGCCTGAGGGCACTTAGCTAGTTCTAAATATTTTGTCCAAATATTTGAGGTTTGAGTCGGAACATCGTTAAGTGTTGTTTTTGCAACGGCAGTAGAAGCTTGATTGGCTGAAATAGTGAGTGTCTTCTTTGCAGCATCCACGATGTTAATTGTGGAAATAAGATATTTGCCTAGACAGATATTTTGACCTGCGGGGAGTTTAGTTTGAGATGAAAAGACGTAACTTTCTTTATACCATTCACCATCAATAGAACGAGACTGTAAACTTGTAAGTTCTCCAGCTGCTGTAAGTGTCGTGGAAGATATTGGACCTAGCTTTGTGCAGGGTGCCTGGAATATCGGATCTAGAGAAATTCCACCTTCATTTTGGGGCAGTAATGTAATAGTTACCGAATTGAGAGTATTTCGGTAAACACGCACTCCTAACTGGACCGTTAGCGTAAACAGATTCTCTGTTTTTTCCGCCGAGGTCACTAATGAGATAATCTTAGGAACGTTTGTGTCAGAAAAGACTGGAGTAATTGTTTGAATGGGAGATGCGCCTTGTGACTGTGAGGGCGATGGACTGGGCGAAGCTGCAAAACTTTCCGATCCCATGAAAATAGGTGCGAGAAGCACGGTGGTAGCAGTTATCGCCGCGCCCAACTTAAAGGTTCTAAAATTCATTCCAAAGCCACCCGTCCGAATAGATTGAAATTCTAACTTAGTACAAGGATAGGTGCGACCCCCACGCATGTTTTCACAGATTCACCACAGGAAGAAACTGACTTTAAGTAGGGGTATTCAAGGTTGGCATTAGGATTTTCTCATGCCCCTACTCGATTTTGCTCAACGCCAGAAGGTGAGCAAGGGATTTAGACAGCCGATCATGTTTGTAGTAAACATCGGCTTGGTTCTTGCTGTCTTGAGCTTAGGTTCAACACTTGCATCGAACATAAGGATAAACTCAGGGGCACTTGAATTTGGTCAAGGTGTCGCTCATGTTGTTACTTGCTCAGGAGAAGATTTTGTAACTATAACTCCTAGAAGTAAGTTCATAAACGACGTGCAAGATGAATCCTTTAAGTTCAACACTATTGAACTAACTCACATACCCGCAAGTTGTTGGGGAAAGAGATTCTTATTTCAAGTAGGATACTTGGGTATTTGGACGTAAACAATAGTAATCCCAGCACTTCAATAGATAACTACGGACAGATTATTATTAGGCCGGAGGGTACTTTAAACATTCAAAACGGTTCTATTGTGAGAAATTTCCCTGGGTCATTTTTTGTAACCGAAACTGGTGGAACCGTTAATGGTGTGCCTATCAATATATAGCCGTGAAAACCAAAGTTTTGATTTCACATTTGGGATTAGGCACGTAAAGAAAGTAGTGCTGGAGAGTTATACGATTGAAGTGCTTAGTAGAAGTTGGCATTATCGAAACTCTATAAATCTAAGAACCACGCTCCATTAATTACCCTGATGTTGTTAACTTGGAAGTGCTAACAATAATCTTTTAAGGAACTTTCCGCGTATTTTACAGTCGCTTCTATTTTAGGTATCTGGGCCACGATTTGATTTGAATTTAAGCTGCTAAATTTCGAGAATTCTTCACGAACCAGTAGAAGGCTCTTTCCAAGCTTTGAGATCGTTTCTGGATCTGAGTTCATACCTAAATCTGAAAAGCCAGTTTCAGCGCCATATGCGATATTTAAGCTAAGTTTCAATTTACTAATACTCGCGGCAATATTTTTGCCATCTTTGGAATCTAAGGCATCACTCAGATTTTTAAATCTATCAATAACACTGCAATTAATTGAAGCGTTAAAGCTTGGCTTATCCTTAAAAAATAAGATAGTAAATTTTGAATCTGCAACCAATAATCCAAAGACTAGAACCAGAATTAGAAAAAGCGATTTTGGTTTCACGTTCTCGAACTACTCAACATATGGGCCATATTCGACATAGGAAGGATCAAAGATTCGTCTAAAGTCACGTATAAAAATTGTTCGCAGTGGTTGATCCCCGTAAGGAATCCATGTTCCAACTGAAGGATTACTTTGTAGCGCTCCATTTAGAGCAAAGAGTAAGAAACCCTCAGGCTCAGAAAACCCTTCTGGAGCAAAAACTCCAGAATTTCCATCAAACCCGAGGATAGAACCATTTATTTCGAATAGTACTTCTCCAAAAGGCGATTGACCTATAATCGGGGTTCCAAGCCAAAAGAGTCGCAGAATCCAGGGCGAATTTAAACCTGGCTCTGGATCAAAAACAAACTTAAAAGAAAGCTGATTATTTATTTGAGAACGCGTTAATTCAGTTAAGCCGAACTCAACCATCAAGGCGTCAACATCAGAGTTGGGCATGTTTGAAATCCAATCAGCAATGGTGAAATAAGGGATGCAGGCATTTAAAACATCGCAAACCCCATCAAAGTTTCCCTCAGCAAGCGTGTCGTCAAGCCCACTCTCTAAAGCAGACCACAAAGTTAGTCCGACTTGTGATGAAGATAAAACGCGATCAGATAGCAAATTTTTGTCATAAGTTTCTACTGTAATTCTTTTTACATCTTCAGACAAAGCCAGTGGTGTGCGAGTAATTAGATTTGCATTGCTAGTTAGGTTCAAAGTAAATGAAGTATCGGTGAAATCTCGATCACCAGCGCCAACGTTTTCATCGTTTTCTACATTATCCCCATCTGTGCCATCACTTGTCCAAGTGAATACGCCGGCATTGCCAGTAATTTCTATATAGTTGCGGTTAAAATCCTCAGAGGTTGAAGAGTAATTAAAGAGATCAAGTTGCCCACTATCACCATATGCTTTAATCAAAAAAGTCTTGCCGGAGCAATTATCTGAAGTACTATCTATTCCACTTATCTTCAGCGAAGTAAATTTATGTGCTCCTGCCAATGTTGCATTTACGAAAGTAGAAAAAGGGGTAATAGTAATCTCACCATCGCAAGCAGTTGTCTGGGCAACTCCTTGACCAAATTCAATTGGTGAGCCTGAATTTAAACTTATATCCGCCGCCAGAGTTGATCTAATCGCGAGGACCCCAGCTATCACTCCAATTGCAATAACTACTTTTACGCCCTTCTTGCCACCCTTTGGGGCACGGCTTGAGGATTCAAAATCGAGAAAAGACATGGGCTAAAGATAAAGCATTGACACTGCTTTTAAAACTTCCCACGGAATATTTTGAACATACAAGGCCTCTCAATAGGACTTACTAAGTGGGTTGTGAGGGACTCGAACCCCCGACCCGGTGATAAAGAGATGGTGATCAATCTCAGCAGTTAGTTACCTGTCTGCCCAACCAATGGCCATCAACCGCGCTGACATGCTTAATTCGCGTCAACACTCTGTCCTGCTTTACCAATTAGTTCTTTGGGTCGAATATTCTTACAAATTATGCGAAGGTGGAAAACCATCAAGTTGAGACTCTTAATTACTGAAGGGCAATGGTGGGCAGGTATCCCTATTGATATTTGGATGACAATTCCTTCGTTAGTTAAAATAAGGGTCAGAGAAGTAAACATGGGGAAGTGTATCTATGACCTTATGTTTGTGACCAAGTTAAATCGTGAAACAGAGTTCTCGTGGATCATAAAAACACCAAAATAGTAATCCTGGCAGGTGGTGACTCGAAGAGATTTGGTGGCCCAAAACACCTGTCAGAAATTCTTGGCGAACCAATAGTTAAAAGAACCTTGCGACTATTGATGGAACTATGCTCACACGAAATCACGGTCGTCACTCCGCCAAACCTTTTAAGAGTTTATTCTGTTATTGAGAGTAAACAAATCAAATACTTGGAAAGAAGTGGGCCTTGTTTACAGAAACTTGTACAAATAGAGCCCTTACTTATAGGCGCTGATCACTACATTGTTTTGCTTGGTGATGTTTTCTTTACACGACGAGCTTTAAAATCAATTGTTGAGAATGAAGCTAAAGAAGTAGTTTTTTACTGTCGTTATGGCCCTTCACTCGTAACCGAAAGAAATTGGGGTGAAATTTTTGGGCTATCGTTTTCTAGTTCGCTCAGGGACGAACTTCTCGAGGCAGCAAGGATGGTCTATGCTTTCTTTAGGCAAGGACTAGTTTCACGCGATGCTATTTGGGAAGTAGCCAAACTATATGGAGGCGTTCCAATCAATTTGCTACAAACTCATCCAAAACTCGATTCCTATTTTGAAATTAATGATCACACGGATGATGTTGATTATCCAGAAGATGTAGCGAAGATTAGAGAGAGTTTGACAACAGATTTCGAAGATGCTTGAGATTGTAATTAAAGATTGCTATTCCAAGTAGATTGAATTGAGAGACTCAAGAGATCAATCAAACTAGCGTTGCATCAGCCGGCATTGGATTATTGGCGGCGGTGAAGTCGAGGAAGGCTTTGGCCTGTGGGTGCATGGTCATGGGCGCTAGGGTATTCCAACTCCACTCGATGAGGCAGCATTTTA
>Ga0114971_10002826_pt1 | contig 11880 bp, 10 predicted proteins | sample M_140625_MF_Meta_FD_87320 | JGI IMG/M metagenome (GOLD analysis project Ga0114971, IMG submission 87320) | Freshwater microbial communities from Lake Montjoie, Canada to study carbon cycling - M_140625_MF_MetaG | ecosystem: Environmental > Aquatic > Freshwater > Lake | place: Lake Montjoie... | reverse complement strand
TCGAACTACCATCATAATTCCAATCCGGATAAAAATATATAGAATCCTTATCGCATTCACTCATAACTCTACATTTGCTGCGCAATTCATTATTTCCTCCAATCCAAATATATTCTACTAAAAATACCATATTCTAATATCCTAATATTACATTTTTTTTTCACATTTTTTCCAATTCATCTCGCAATTCAGAAATACTCTTCTTTAAATCCTTTCCAGTCTTCTCAGACTTCTTAAATATAGATATCCCTTTATCAATGGCAATCTTCTGTAATTCAACCAAAGTCATCTTCTTTAATAATTTAGTCTCTTGTTTCACAGGACCCACTACCTCAGCAGCTTCCGCTGCCATTTTAGCCACAGCTGCCCTATTAACATTATTCAACTCCTCAAAAAAATCAATTCCCATACTCTCCGATGACATAACTCCTGTCATATCACTCTTAAAAACCGGATAATATCGACCTTCCTTCTCAATCAAAAAACATGATGGATTCTTTAATACATACTCCATCTTTCTATCATCATTCTTCCACATGCTCGGAATATAACTCATTCTCTCAATCTTCCTCCTCTTAATCAATCCACCAACAACTTCCTTAAAAATATAAACCGTCAGTGAAAAATAATCCACTATTATTCCCTTTAATATAGTATCATCATCAATATCATCATTCGTCATAAACTTTTCACGAATTAGTGTCCGTTTCCGTGTATAATCATTGTCCCTATATAATGACTTCTCCTCCATATCAAAAGCAATCTGCCGCATCAAGTCTTTAATCATAGTAATCTTTGATTTAACATCTAAATAACGAAATTCTCCCAAAACCTCATTCAATATCGAATAAATAAAACTATTCTTCCTCTCATTATTCTTATCTGTTATCATTTTAAAAGATGAATCTAACCCTGTCCACTCCGGAACATCAATAATATCCTTATCCACAAAACTATACTTCGCATCAAGAATATATTTATCATATATATGTCCATTTGCGATAATTTTATCAGGAATATGAAAAACATAATCCCTTTCCACACTTCCATCACCCTTATTTAAATAACTATGTAATTTATCAATTGAAATCATTATTGACTATTATATTATAATAGTCAAATAGTTTTAAATCATAATAATCTTATTCATCATCAAATTCATCATCTCTGTCTCCATCTTCTTCTTCATCTTCTTCCGATAATTGCTCAATATCATCAACTTTCTCAACCGAAATATTCTTTTTTAATTTTGTTTTTGGTTTAACCGCATTTAATGATGTCTTTACACTACGAGTACTAACACTCATTCTAGATATATCACGGAACCTCTTTAATATTTTTGCCCGATTACCAACATATTTTGTTTTATATTTTTTTAATATAATCTTATAACCAGTTATTTCTCGTGTTGTATCCACCACAAAATTCTTTTCAAATTCAATTTCATCCTCATTTATATTCTTATACTCTTCAAAAATCTCATTTATCCCATCTAATGAATAAATCTCAAAATTAATATTCTTATCCATATCATTCTCCAATATTGGAAATATAATAGAATTACCAACATTTTTATCAAATGACTCAATTCGCGTTTTTTCTATATTTAATATATCCTCCGTTTTAATCAATTCACGAACATTTTCCTTTGTAAAATCAACAAACATCTTTATTTTCTTTAATAAATCACTCGGTATATTCGTCAAATTAATAAAATAACCATTCTTATTCAATGTATACTTTAAATTATTTTTTTTTATAATATCAATGATTTGAATTTTTTGACTATTATTCATTTTTTTTTCAATAAATTCTTTCATTACGCGAATATCTCTAACTAAAATTGGGTCCTCCATTTTAAACACATATATCATATTTTTTTTATACTATTTATTCCGCATCATCATCTTCAGCTTCTTCTTCTTCTTCTTCCTCTTCTTCTTCCTCTTCTTCTTCATCTTCTTCTTCATCACTCATAATTTCAGCATCTTCAACCGGATTTGCCTCTCCATTCATTTCTTCATCTAATTCTCCCAAATCTTCATCTAATTCATCTAATTCCTCGGAATTTTCAGAATTAGTAATACTCTCATTTTCACTCTCAGTTTCAGCTTCATCATCAACATCAGACTCAGACTCAGCAACTAATGAATCCATATTCTGATGTTTATCTGCGCCTTTTCTTACCTGAATTACTACTTTTTTCCGAACCTCACTGTTTAATTTCGCATAAATTGAAATAATTTTACTGTTTAAATGAAACGTCTTCCCAATAATAAGCAAATCAATTTCATCTCCAATATTAATTTTTGAAAAAGGCTCCTTATCCTGATGAATTTCCTTCGGAACAATTATCATCAATGGTCCTAATTCTGCTAATATACCGAGCTTATTAATTTTCTTAACAGAAGCCTTGATTACACTATTAACTGGAATATTACAGACTTTTGCTCCGATAGTAATATCAAATGTTATATTTCCATTGAATTGATTATTATTCATATTTCCAATACTCCTTTTCAAAATGACTACCGTATTTGGAACAACATATCCCTCCTTGATACATCTCCCCTCTACATTATTTTTCAATATTTTCTCTATATAAGCAGGAAAATTTTCATCTAAATATCGCGGGTTTAACGATATTCTTTTTTTGATTTGGGTATAGAAGTATATATCTTTTTGTGTAAGCGAACTCATTATATATTATATAATAAATTAAACTACTTTTAAATTCACTTTTTCAGTAATTGCGAAGAATATTTCATCGTCTCAATTGAATTTAGAAACCATCGCTTTCCTTGATGCCTATCATAATCATACTCACGCAAACGATATTCAAATACAATACAAATCTTCTTCTTCTGGGTTCCTGTTATCTGAATTCCGGTTTTCTTTGAAATATCATTTAATTCAACGACACTATGAAAATCACATTCTTTCCCCTTCATTTCGGAGCGCTTACTCTTTTTCAATTCAAGCGTCACTGCTCCTGTATCCCGCGTTCCATCATAAATTTTAAAAACATATGGCCCGTCCTTCAATACCATGAATCCATAAATAATGTTGAAATTACGGGAAACATTCTTCGCCTGTTTGGACGCTTTTATTTTCATATTTAATTTCAAACGGTCCCTTATTTCGACCCCACATTCCCCAACTAACTTAGTATCTTCATTATAACAAAATATCTTCATAATCGCTTTATTCTCATTATTATTTGCCTTCAAATTTTTAAATATGTAATAATAACCAATTATTTTATCATTCGCAATATCATCCTTTTCCACTTCTAAATCCCGATATTTATAAAGAAATAATGGCTCGAAATATTCATAGAGTAATACTAAATATGGATTTGTCATTTTCCCTTTTGATTCATAATAATCAATGAAAATCTTCTTTATTAGAACATTCTTATCTTTATCATTTAACTTATCTACAATCTGCGTCAAAATAATATACATCTTATTTTTATGGGTTGACTCAATCTCATTTTGAATCATCTCCGCTCTTTTTATAACTGATGTAAGTATATCACCATCTTTTATCTGATTTTTTGTCATAATCATATTATAATCAATTTCCTCAATATCATTCTTGAAGATATATTCACCTGTCTTTTGTGAAAATGGCCGCATTCTATAAAGAAGAGGGGCATCAACATATGTAAATTCAACTGGCTGGAAAATATAATATGGACCCTTATGAATCATATATCCGCGCCGATTATACATATCATAAATTGGCTCATCCCGATTATTAATCATTTCTGTTATTGCGATATATATGAATTGTAATTCAAAATGCTTCATATGTTCCCGAATGATTTTCACCAAATCTTCCAATGTGTAGACATATCCAACCTCATATAATCTTTTTAATATCTTTTTTGATTTAGTTATATCTGATCGAGCAAAGCGCTCATTATATGTATCAATATTTACTTTATACATCTTCTTTCTATCAGGCTCCCATACGCATTTATAATCACACTCCTTATAATCACACTCCCGACTTCCATTATTATCCTCTAATCGAATTCGAACCCTTCTACCCAAACTACTCACCATTTCTACACTTTTCCCTCCAAAATCAAAAATATTGCCATTCTTATTTAAAGCGCAATCCACTGCGGCCTGTTTTAATAGATATGATATTTCGCGGATTTTGCGATCTTTAATTTCCGCAATACGATATATACGTGTATCAATCGTTTCTGTTTCTTTCTGGTGTTTAGTCGCATTTTTAGAAGGAACCACCGCATATAAAAATAATTCTACATTACGCTCAATAGCAGGTAAATCCGCATGACTACACCACCGGCTCGCTCGTCCAGCAGTTTGGTCAATCCTCGAAAGATTGAACCACGGTTCTAATATGTGAACTTGACGTATCCTCTTAAAGTCCAAGCCCTCTCCTAAAAGACGGGTTCCAATTATAATCTTTACCTCTTCTCCATATTTATTATTATCGTGATTCATAATATTCATCAAATTAGAAGTTTCAATTGTGGAAATATTAGTATCCCCCGAAATTAATATGTATCGCGCTCTCCGAAATTCGTGATAATTCGATGAACCTACATTGTGTATTCTAGCAAGAGCATCATTCCCGCACAATGCGCAAATAGGGTTCCGCTTCTTCGGATAATCTAGCAATGGTCTCTCCCCACTCCATAAATAGCGTTCAAATCCATTTTGTTCTAACATCATCGCAAATGGTAATACACCCGCCCAAATAAACTCAGAATATATATAACAAATACCCTTTCCATTCTTTATATTTTGTAGAGCACTATAAAATTTTGAACTATATTTTTGTAAATATTTTTCGTCTAAAAAGGGAGCCTCATCACTCTTCCCCACATTAAAACGAAGATGAGACTGAAAACGAAACTGATAGGTTCTCCTTTTTTTCTTAACATCAGCTGTCTTTCCAGAATCAATAATGAATGCTCCGCGACCATTATCTACTGTCTGATAAGCATAATCACGCTTCGGGTTTGTAAAATTGCCATTTTTATCTGGTAATATAATATTACATATACGACGAGACAATGAATTCGCATATTTATCATATTCATTCTTTTTTAAAATGGTATCTTCATCATCATTATTACCATCGACAATCATTTCTACTGAATCTTCATCTTCTTCTGGTTTATCTTTATCAATTGTTTTTAGCTTCTTCAAGTATTCTTCATAATGATACACGCTCATTTCACACATCGATACTCTTAATTTATGGAAACGTTCACTATGCGGGATAACTTTCCCGTAAATATCATATTTTATATTTGGAACACTCGCATCAGCTGGTTCTATTTTTAATGGAAAAACAACTGGATTTTCACCACGCAAATAGCTTATATAACCCTTAGATAATTCCTTTATTCGCTCAGCTCCACCAGGAACCAAATTTTCATTACTATCGAATATTTCGCTTCTTTTAATTGGGGGACGCCCATCATTCAGTAAAAGGAGGTTCAATATATAAATAATCTCATTCGCATTATCATACATTGGCGTAGCACTCATCAAAACCAATCTAATATTTTCACCATATGTGACAATTGCCTGTAAAATGGGGGGGACCTTACGCAATTCGACATCAGAAGTATCACTCTTGATATTGTGAATTTCATCAATTATAATTACACGGTTTTGAAATTTGCTACGAATCGCCCTTTTTTGAATGTCAGTCAGGGAACTTTTTTTCCCATTCCATCCAATATCACCCATAAGCTCATTCGCGAACTCTTCATATCCGTAAAACTGATAATATGAATTTACAAGGCGCCCTGTCTCTTTACGTTTTTGTTGGATTGTTAATCCACTAAACTGCTCAAAGTTCAAACTATATGTATTTCCAGTACATTGAACTATGTCATCAGGGCGCTCTTTTTTAATCTCCTTTCGAATATCATAAATTTGGTCTTTGAACTGTTGAAGAATACGACGGCTCAATAAAACTGTTATTTTGCGCCGGTTATCCACGTGCATCCGCTTCATAATATCTTTAAAACCTTCCGCAATTTGAATACCGGAACATGTTTTACCAACTCCTGTCCCGTGATAAATTAAAATACCATTATATGGAGTATCAATACTAATGTAATTTTTTAAAAACTCTTGCTGTGGAGATAAATTAAACAATCGAGCATTACAAATGTCCTCAGTTTTCTGATTATTTCGTTTTATCTTGTTCTTAAAAAATTCTTTCTTAATATATATTTTTTCGTAAAAATCTTTATCACTAAAATCTGGATAATACATATATTTTTTTCCTGAATATTCTACAATGTTATTTTTATCTATTTTCTTTCTTATCCTGATTGCCAATTTATCCTTTTTCATTCTAATTTTTGTCATTCTTATATTATTAAAGATATAAAAATCAAAGATTTTATATCTGACAAATGAAATAACAATATAATTTTATTTTGTAAATACATAAACAAGTGATAAAATAATAATCAAAAATGCTAATACAGAAAAAAATACGAAATTATTCAAAAAAATAATTTTAATTTTTTTCTTATGATGTTCTTTCCATCCGGAATCATCTAATTTATTACTTTGTGGTTTATGAGGTTCTGGATCAACTAAATGAATCTTTCTTCCATATATTGATTCATAAATGTCTAATACTTCACCATATGATAAAGTTGGTTTTCGATTTTCAATATTTACCATGTTATGCATGTCAATACACCAATGGGCTAACTTCTTGCGATTTTCTAAATTTGGCTCTATTGGATACATTTCAATATGTTTTTTATAATTTTCTCTACATAATCCACATGGAAGCGTATATTCTAATAATTTGTAAAAATTCTTATATATTTCTTTGTCCTTATCTGTTGGATAAAAAGGATAAGTAAAACTTATTGAATGTATTGAAAACCATAATCGTGGTCCCCATATATTTGGATCCATATATATAAATAGATAAAAATTATATATATTCTATTTTTTCCATGTTCCAAAATAATCATGTCTTGCGTATTTTCCAAAATATTGAGGCTCTGGATATTCTAATATATTAATTTCATTTTTATTTTGATAATTAATATAAATATCCATCACATAATCTGGACCAGTTGAAGAATATACATAATGTAATGTCTTATTTGTCTTGAATTGTTCAATATATTTATCAATATTTTCATGAATTCCGTCAATTAATGCTTTAATAAAATCATTTTTTGGTTTTGCTCCAAAAGCATATTGACCTAATACAAAATCATATTTCTTATCACAATATTTTTTATATCGCGATTGTGAACATTTCATAGGTGTTAATATAGTATCGACTGGAAATACACAATCATATTTTAATAAATTATCTAATGGATATAATCCGGTCATGTCTAAATCAAAATAAAAGCCTCCGTAATGATAAACCGCAATATATCTAAAAAAATCAATCTTTTGTATTATAACAGGCAATTTTTTATAAGTTATATAATATTCTGGATAATTTTTTTTTAGAAATTTATCAATATCATTATCAGTAAAATATAAAAATTTATAATGAGGATTATATTTTTTAACTGAACGTATTGGTTCAATATATTTACTTGGTATATCATGATCTTTCCATGTCTGAATTATTATTCTTGGTATTTTATCTTCATTATTTTTATAGTTCTCATAATACTTTCTTTCAAAAATAGGAAAAATAATGAATAAACAGAGAATAATAATTAAAAAGAATTTGTACATAATTATATTTATATTTATATTTCGTAGAAATATAAATATAAATATAATTATCTAGATTTAAGTTTATTATGAATAATAAACTTAAATTTACATAATTATTATCTAGATTTAATTTATTTATTTACATAATAAATAAAATCTTCAATATATTAATGTTATCATTAAAGCATATTAGAATACTTGTAATTATCTGTTTCGCAATTATATTTGTATATCTAGTTAGTATAAAACGAAAAGAACATTTTACATCAAAACCGCATATATGGTGCTACTGGGAAACAATGAAAGGTAAGCAAAAACCAGCTTATATTGATTTATGCTATGATTCTCTCCAACATAACTGTAAAAACTGCTTCAAAATTCACAGACTCAATGAAAAAACCATCCGTAATTATTTACCTAAATTAAACCCATCTGATTTAGATCATTTATCAATTCCACATAAAACTGACTATTATCGATATGCCCTATTAGAAAAATATGGAGGGATATGGATTGATGCTGATATAATCGTATCAAAATGTTTGTGTCCCATTTATAAACAACTACTAGACAGTGATAAAGATTATATGGGTTTTGGTTGTGGGCGCAGTCGCGAATCTTGCTCAAAGAATACGGATGGTAAAAATAATCCTACGAATTGGTTGATGATTAGCAAACCAAATACTAAATTCATGAAATGTGTTCGTGAAAGCGCAGAAGAAGTGATATTTCAAAAAAAAGGGTTCAAATATCATGACATTGGAAAACGCGCTTTGGAAAAATGTATCCAGCATATGAATCAAACTGGCGATTGGGATTATATACACGTCCCATCATCTTGTAATGAATATGACAGTCGCGGTAATAAATTAAACAATATTATGAAGCCTTATAATGTGCGAGATTGTAGTTCAAAGCGGTATTTTTTTCCACTTTATAATACGGCCCCGGGCTATCCGGACTGGTTCAAAAATTTAAGTAAGGATGACCTATTGAATGGACGCGGACCACAGAAATATTATTTGAAGGAAATAATAGACGAATCCTTTTCTAAAAAGGATGGATGTTAAAAGTTTTTATATATTATTTGAAGGAAATAATATATGATGCATTTTATAAAAAAAAGATGAGTTTTAGAAATCAGGACCTCGTTTTTTCATATAATTATTCCAGTTTGAATTTCTATATTATTCACATGATACAAGTCAAAATCTGAAAATCTTTCTAAATTAAGAAGTAAAAAGTTGATAATTTTTCTTAATTCTTTCTTATATATATCTTGCTTAAACTTTTCAATATTTCTTTGTTCAACTGATAGTGATTTATTTACAGAGGTTGAACTATTAATTTTACGTTTTAACGCATTATAATTATTATATAATTTTTCATCATTTATATAATTACGATAATGTTCTTTCATTTTATCCTTGATATTTGTGTAATCATTTTTAGTTAAAACTAATTTATTTTCAATTTCTTTAATTTTATTAAATCTAGTTTCAATATTATTCATATTATATATTTATATATTTTTATAAAATCTTTCCAAAAATAATATTTTTAGAAAATATATAATTTTTTCCGAAATTAAACATTGACTTGCGTATTGGGAAAACCTGTAGTCATCCAATACGATTCTGACAATGCAGGAGGCTTTGCTCCTGTGCTCGCGCAAGGAGTGTCACTAGGTCCGTCGTTAAAAATTTTCTCAATCGAGTAAAATGGAAGAGCGTATGAATAATAACGTAATCTACTAAGAAATCCTTGAAACCCTCCGAATTTAGCGATGTACACGTCTCCATAGTTCTGTTTAACAATCCCACCCAAATTGAATCGTTTCTTTAAGTTCGCATTTACGTATACATCAAGATTGTCTTCAATAACAACCATCGAAATACAACACCATTTATTCATCGGAATATTACTAATATCACACGAGTTCTTAATCTTATTATAAGTGTTCATATTGATTAGCATCTTGTTTTCATTTGGATAAATCCACACGCCCGGTGCTTGTAATGGATTTGAACTACTGTTCCCCTTATGAAATACATGGTGCCATTTTCCAGAATTATTAAATGTGTTTTCATCTAAATATATCCAGAATGAATAACTAAATTCAAGTCCAAATGGTTGGTCATAAGAGCGCAATAGTTTTGACCCATAGAAGTGCGTCGCAGTTGTTCCTTGAATTGTGTCCTCAATTATATAGGGAGAATCACTCTGATAATTTTTCACACTATATCCCAAACGAACAAACAGATAAATCAATATAATCACAATTACAAGTATTAGAAGAAGTGTAATCAAATAATTTGATGTAAAAAATTTACCCATGTTCGAAGTTGAAGATGAGTTCGCCATTGTTCCATTATTCATTACTATTTATAGATATAAAAATTATTACTAAATTTTTATATTTTATTATAAAGTCGTTTGGAGGCTTATCATAACACTAGTCGTTTGGGGGTTAGCCCCTTTACCCGCAAAGCGGGAAAAAGGGGTTCTAATATGGCCCATTTGAATAAATATCATATATATCCTCCGGTTTAAGTGCGTATTTGTAGTAAATGAGATTGCTTATTTTACCAAAGAATCCATTATTATCACATACAATTAAATCACTATCATTCAATTTTGGAACACCACGCAAAACACAGCTCCTCTCTAATTTTCCATCAATATACATATCAACTGTTCGATTATTCAATACATATCCGATATGAACCCATTTTTGTAATGGTATATTCTTAATATCACAGCCCTCATTTGGAGAAGCATATGTATTAATCCGAGCATGGAGTGAGTTAGTATCAGGATATAACCATAATCCGGGGGCTCTTAATTGTGATGAAGCGGGCTGTCCCGAAGTAGACCCTGGACTTCCAGACCCCTTCACAAAAATATTCTTCCATCCATGAGTCCAGTCCTGAATATAAATCCAAACACTATATGAAAATTCAAGACCTAAATCACTATTCTTAATTGTAAATGTATTATCTTTCAATCCAAAAGCATTTATTGGTGTATCAATAATTACATTCTGATTATTCTTATTCTTATTCTTATTTACAATAACAACTATAACAATTACAATAACAGCAATACCTAATATAACAAGAAGAATAATACCCATCTGTTTATTAAAAACACTATTTGAAGATGAAGAAGCTCCCATATTTACACTATTTCCTATACCAGCATTTGGAACATTCACAGAAGTTCCAGAAGCACTAGAACCATTACTTGGAACATTAAAATTCATTTCTACTAAAATTTACAAAGATTATTTTTTATCTAACATGGTATAATATCATTATTTATTGGATTGTTATTAATATATTCATCAATTGCTTTTCTCTCTTTGTCATATATAGAATAAATTGTGCTTCCAATTAAAGCGCTCGAATCGTATCTAAATAAATAAAGTCTTCCATGGAATCCGTTATTCATTCCTTTTATAATATCAGTATTCTTCATAATAGGAGAACCAGTTAAACTAATCGACTTTTCGAGTAATCCATTTTTATAAACCTCTAATGACCGCCCATTAATTACAATTGTTATACAAAATAATTCACTTAATGGTATATCTTCGATTATTATTGCGTTTCCTTCATCTGGTCCATTTTCACAAGCAAATGTAATAATCAAATTATTTGAAGTCGGTTCTAAATAGACACCCGGACTCTTATTTTTATATAAACTAATATCACCTTGGTCCCCACGAAACCAAACAGTTTTCCATTTTTTATTTGTATTCAAAAAATTGTCTGGACATACTCCCATCCAAAAACTATATGTTGCTTCTGTTCCTAAATCATTCGCCAAATCTTCTTTTAATGCTCTACTATACATAGTTCCATCTGTCATCGCATCCAAATACTGACTATTTGAAGCAAATGGAATCGTTAATGGAGTTCCAATCCGCATACTATACGTTGAATCATCATAAAAATCAACATAATCATTCTGATTCAATCTGACATTGAATTTTGTCAGAAAATAAATAATAAATGCGATTTCAACTATTATTAACAAAAGTAATAATATAAATTGATTTGGTGGAACATTCCGAATAACATAAGCATAATAAAAAATACAGATTGTTAATAATAAAAGTAAACATGTCCATCCTAGTTCACTCTGTATACCTCTCTTTGAAAAC